>Ga0123354_10006134_pt1 | contig 17762 bp, 14 predicted proteins | sample TergutLab28metaG_2_FD_97872 | JGI IMG/M metagenome (GOLD analysis project Ga0123354, IMG submission 97872) | Labiotermes labralis P4 segment gut microbial communities from Petit-Saut dam, French Guiana - Lab288 P4 | ecosystem: Host-associated > Arthropoda: Insects > Digestive system > Gut ...
CTACTCTTCCATGACCGCGGCACTAGAAGGGGGTGAGTGGTCAGCAGCACGCCCCGGCCGCACTTTAACCCCGGGAAAGACCCGGTACCCATTGTACAGGAGGGTGGGTGGACCCCAGGGCCGATCTGGACGGGCGGAAAATCTCGTCCCCACCGGGATTCGATCCCGAACCGTCCAGCCCGTAGTCAGTCGCTATACCGATTGAAGCTTTCAAAGCTTTCAAAAAGATATGTTGGTATTCTCTTTTGTGTGGTGTTTCTTCTCAGAAGCTCTGTGCAAATGCACGTTAATGTGAAGGCTGTATTATACTGGGTGCTGACTCGGATTCCCCATGGCCCCGTTGTCAACTTTTCGTCTTCTATAATTGGCGTATCTAAAGTTTATATATCGTTTAAATCTCCATTTTTCCCATGTCCTGTTCGGTATATTATAGAGGAATACAAACTTTCATTTTATCACTTAGGATTGTAATGAAGTGCCAGACAGTACAGTGAGGACTGCAGTTAGTGGTCGAAGAAAACTTACTCGTTTTAACTCGTTTTAACGGTGATAACGGTAGTGTCACACACACACACACACACACACACACACACACACACAATCGTGAGGTGTGGAATTTTAACGGTGGGGACCGTGAACGCCATTGGCTTGTGGAACAGGCTCTTAGGGCTGCAGGAAGTTGAGGCTCATAGATTGTTATACAGTCGGTACATGAAGGAGGTAAGGTTGTCAGCCCTACAGACCGGCCACCTTTACCGCTTGGGAAACATCCTTTATACTCATTTCTGTTAGAGGCTGAGCCGACGCCCGGCCATAGTGCGGCCGGAAGGATTAAAGCAACGAAAAATACCAGTGCCCCAATCGGAAACCGAAACCACGACCTACCGGCTTGCAGCGCGTTGCCTCGACCAACTGCGCCACCGAGAAGATTCTGTAATTGTGCGGCACACTGAATTGGTTCTGTCGACAGAGCTGGCTAACCAGGGTGACGCAGAACATCGTTAGGGGTTCCGCGTGAAATCGCGGGATAAATAAATGCCGAGAAAAATTCCATATCCCTTCAAAATATCGCAGGGAAAGTGTTCCGGCAGTTGGCAGTACTAGCTTAATCTCCATGCCCTACCAGCTACCTGTTTGTTTTGCTTTGGTCATTTCGTATTAAAGGTTATATTTAGTCGTAGTCTGTGTTTTCGTAGGTATGGGTTCCTCGGAATGTGAAAAATTATTTCAGGAGCTTCTCCGTGGATAAAAGGTTGGGAAACACTGCGGTAGAACAAAGCTATTTACAGAGAAGTGATTCTGTAAGGCGAACCGAAATGAGCTGTTTAAATTATGGTTAGTGAACCAAACAAACGTTACCCTTAAGCAGCGTGTTATTGTGGTTAGACTTACACTTTGTTTCGTTCCTTTCAGTTGAAGTTTCCTGTGATTGTACGAGGTTAAGAGAAGCGTTTACCGCCACATTTAGTTTTTAGTATAGGCATATTTTGTTTTGGTGAGTGGGTGGGGGGGGGTGATCCATCAGGTTTTTTAATACTGAAAGACCATCGCAGCAAAAACGTCGGGAAGTACGGGTTTAAGAGAGACACGAGGATGAGACAGTCAACGAACAGTGTTTATGAAACAGAGTATTTCTTCAGAAGCTGGTATTTGCCCAGTTAACCAAGAAATTACCCTCATCTTATGGATCCAGAAGTTTTTTTACCACCTTTACAAGAGCCCGCCACTGATGTTTATTCTGAGGCAGATGAATCCAATCCACAAATTCAGTTTGTTTTTCTGTAAGACAGATTTTTATATCATTTCCCCGTCTACACATAGGTTTTACGGGCGGTTCCTTTCCTTCTCTTTTACTACCAAATATCTCTATACAGTTTTCTTTTCCATGCGTGCCGTATGCCCCGCTCACCTCATCGTCTTTTGAGTGAACGTCCTAGGAGTATTGTTTGATAAAGGTTACGAATTTCGGAGCGCTCATTATGGAGTTTTCTCCAGCCCTTGTTAAGTTATCCCTCTTGGGCACAGATACCCTCGTCAGGCTGGTATTCTTGAGCGCCGTCAGCCTGTATTCTTCCCTCGTTGTGAGAAACTAAAGACATTCTGTTATATATATAGGCTCTAGTCTGATAACATTTTGTATGGCTCTAATTCAACTCAGACGTCTCAGACACGTTTCATTCGCATGGCTCTCGAAAAACTGAATGTTCCTGCTCGTAATACATTTTTGTGTTATGCGTGGAGAGCAGGGTTGACAACGGCCCGCATTAATGCTGTGCTGGCACAACTTCTGACCCACCGGATAATTAAGTTCCACATCGATGCGACATTAATTAAAGATTAAAATCTTCTGGTGTGTTACGTTGTGTCGTTGGGTAAATAGCTGACGACGTTTCGAAGGATAGTGCTTTCGTCATCTTCAGGGACGAGCGGTCCAACGAGTTATTTTCTGATTTTTGTGAACGTAAAAGAAAACTAAGGTGGCGGTCTTCTGATTTTTGACAGTTACCCTCTATCCCACGTCGTAGCTGGAAGGTCCCAGGTATAAATCTCACGCTGGAGACCGGCAATAAGTGTTTTTACTCAGACCTTCCTGGCACATGTTTTTAAAAGAGATTTGTTGCACAGACAGTATATACAAGGTGTACAAAGATACAAAATTGTTCCTGCAACCAATTTCAATAAATGTGTACTTTATGGAACAAGTGGAAATGAATAATATGTATATAAATATAGGTGTAAATAACGCCAATGAAAAAGGAACAAAAAAAAAACACTGCGGCTTCTGGGAAGCTAATTAAAGCAGTATATGGTTCGTTGGCACATGTTAGGATAATATCTACATTAGGCCTTGAAATCCATCCTTGCGTATCTTATTCAGTTCACCAATCATATTCACCACGCTGTGTAGTCTTGGAGCAGGGGCAAAAAGTTTTTTTATTTTCTCCATAACGTCCAACCTAGCTCTGGGGCACACCCATTGGGTACCGGCCAAGTGTCCCGGGGGTCAAGCGGCCCGGGGTGTGAACTTGACCACGCGTGATTTGAGGCTTCCGCCGCAAAGTGGATGAGAACTGTGCTCTCCTGGGTTTACTACACAGCGAGTAGTGGGAATTATTTACTGACGTTTCGGGACGACCTATCAGCCCCATTAAAGGTCAAGAATCCCTTAAAGATGGGACCGAAAGGTTGTTCCGAAACGTTGGTAAAGAATTATCACTGCCGTTCACCTCCGGGGTTAAGAATGAGTGGAGCTATACGCCTGCTCCCCCTATTAGCCTTCATGGCACGGGCGGCGAAAGCTTTACCTTTTATAACCTTGAGCCCCAACAACTTCGTTAGGTACACCATAAATGACCATAGAGTTCGTGGAGCTATAACCCTGAAGAATGTAGCTTTAATTGTCACCGGAGTCCTTGTTTACTGAAATGAAGACCTTCTTCGAAGTTAACATTAATTAGGCTAACATTATTGTTAAGTATATTTGCGCACCTACTGTCTAACACAGCTAGGGCAGTAGAGACGCAACGTTCGTGTATTAAGTGTGTGTTGGATGTTGCGTGCAGTTCGATCGCAACTATTCGTATGCCGTTATTCGCGTGTGCTTCTAAGTAAATAAGCTTTCTTTGTACGAACTGAAATGTTTGCTGCGGAATTCAAACAACTGGAAACTATCAAACGCGACCAACCAGAAGACACGGCATGTGTCCGTTGCAAACAGCAGACGTATATCCGAAAAACATAGCTGCCGTCATACAGGTCGTGTTTATCGGACCAAACGATTAAATGATACTCATGCTTACACGTGTGATTATGAATGTTTGCTGGTCACGTGAAATGGTGCTTGTGAGCCCTTTAAATTTTTCGGTTGACTTAAAAATCCTTACAGAACCAACAAATGCACAGTTCTGCTATTGTGTATTAATTATCTGCCATCGTCAGCTCCCTGATGATGGCATTTAAGCCGAAACATGTAGCAGGTAATTAAGAGTGAAATACATAATAGCAGAACTGTGCATTTGTTGGTGCTGTAAGGATTTGTAAATCATTTACAATGCACGGTATGAACAAGATGGAAGTTTTCGGTTGACGTTTGTTGTAAAACTGGGTCCGTGCATGATGGTGGTATACGTTTACTGGTAATGGTACTGTGTCGGAGTTTCTTGCCTTGTTGGTTTGATTATTAATTCCTTGTTTTAGTAATTATTTATTCTGAGTTGAGTTTATTATTTTACTTAAGTTATGCCAGTAACAAGCAGTCCCGTTACAGGCCTGGAGTGGCCCAGAGGGTTTCAGGAAGATGAGGTTCCCAGATTTCATGACAACGGCACAGGATGATGGTAAGGTTGTCAGCCTTACGCGCCGGCCTCCATTGCCCCAGGAAATGCTCCAGGTACTCATTTATGTTAGAGGCTGAGTCGACCCCAGTGCCATAGTAAGTTATGCCAGTAGTAGCTGAAATATTATGCTTGTTCAAACAACTGCAATCGAGAAGAGGTAGGCTGTATTATTGTTAGTAGGGTTAGACCTCCATCTAAGAAAGTGTTTAGATTAAATTTATGCTATTATGGGCGAAGTAATATCTGCCATTAAAAGTAATTCTCCCTGGGCGTTGAGGCTGTCATCCCATTGGCACACCGATGCACCTGTCCTCGAACAGCTCCCGTGGGAACTGTTTCTTCGACTAGAACAGACCCCGGTAGGGTTTTCTTTAGTAGGAACTTGCATATTTATTGCACCGAACTTGCCATATGCCTTTTCTAGACTTTGTCCCAGGGAAAATCGATGTCCTGACTGTGGTCTTCATCCTGTCACAGAACAGCACTTAAATTGTAACAAGTCTTTTCTGCTTAGTTTTCTGTTCGAAGAAGGCCGTTTTAGACGCCATTTTTAGTACTCTTTATGCTGTATTTAAATTTTACTATGCATGATGCCATACCTTGCTAAGAAGTCGAGATAGCCCAGTCAATGTAGTGCGTAGGCTACAGATTGGGCGGCGGAGGAGTCGCGATTCGATTGCCGGCAGAGGCAAGCGACTTTTCCTTTCGTAATTCTTTGACCCGCTCTGAGGGGTCACCCATCCTCCTATGTAGAGGGCACTGGAGGTTTTATCCAAGTAGGTAAAACGGCCGGGTCGTGAAGACGACCACTGACATCCCAGTCCCAAGGTTTATGTTGGGTGGGTCTATACCTCCACTCCGTCAGACGTCATCACGGTGTGGTGCTTACTTGCCTCTTACTTTTTAGTATTTTAAACCCTTTGAGTACCACGCATTTAGAGTACTGACGTTATGTGTAAGTACTTGAATAACCGTCTCCACAACTTAATTGACGCAGTGTCAATTCGTCGGATTACGTATTTCGACCGAAACGGTTGTCTTCAGGCTACAGTATTTGGGACTACAAAATTGTGGAAAGATTTAAGTAACTTCCCAAAGGCAACAGCGTGTGGTGAGAAAGGAGAGTCTGTCTATGCAGTGTACTGTAAGTAGACGGAAGTTCGGACACGATATGACGGTGATTCCGTCTTATCGGAAAAATATGCCTGTAGACAGTGTCTGGATTATTGACGGTGTGGATACACAGCTGCCGTTTACCTTTGCTAGAAATCTTGTCCCCGGACTAGAGATAGGTCTACTTATTGGCAAGATCTTAACTGTTTACAAAATCTTATATTTTGGACATCGGTTTTTCAGCATTGAAACCATTACATGCTAATGAATATACGACGAAGTTCTGAGTCCGGTGGCACAGTTTTTATGTAATTGCATGTTTGTAATGCCAAATTGCCTGAAGATGATCATGTCAGTCGAAACTTTTAGCCATGTTGAGTGTTAATGAAGTTATTAAGCACTTCTTGAATAACGTGTAAAACGGCGGGGTATACAGCGTTTGAAATGTGATGGCACACACGCAGGAACCAGATTTCGTCCTTCGGCGAAACGGACGAGTTCATTTAAATCAGCTGGGGCGTCAGTTCAGTCGACTACTGGCAGCCGAGGTGTGCGCATCGGCGGTTGTAATGCTGGATACACCATGTTACGAAGTAGTGTGAAGGGTAATGGCTACCCACTCCATTCGTTAGTTTCCCCTTCACTTCCCCTCCCGTGTGTCACCGCGTGCCATCACATTTCAACTGGACGCTACCTAGCATTAAATTTAGAGACAGTGAGTGACGAATTCGATCTGGATGTAGGCCTATGTGATGTTTAACTGGGTCTGTGTAAGGAACCGGTTCTGCTGTCTCCGAACGATAGAAGCTGCTTGTGGCTTTTCACCACAGGTTATATGTTGCTGTGGAAATAAAGATGAAACTTGCTTTAAATAAAATCCTTGGACAGATTAAGCTGTCACCTTCAACTGAAAGACTGTCGCAAGAAAAAGTTTCTCCCCTTTCTTCATATCAACTCATGTTTTCATTTCGGACTTACGAAACGTAACTGATGAAAGTGAAAGTTATGGGATTTGACACAGGGAATGGTCTGGCTTGTCTTGGCTTGACCCTGACGTGACAGTGCAGTTTAGAGTTCTGTTTCATTGTCGTAAGTAAATGTTTTGTCTGTTTACTTGCACTAAGGAGACTAAGATATGAAATAATGCCTCGTGCTGTGCTCTGCCCTCAGCCGTAAACATTGTTGTAACGTGTTGTAAATTGCGCACACCTTCCGCTACCAAGAATACCCACCTATATTAATACGACCAGTGTCATGTTACACGCACCGATGTGTGTGGTTTGTGTTTTATTTCAATGGAGGGGCGATGTGGCTTTATTTATCCACCCCAGCCGTGTCGGCAGCCGGTGGCTCATATGGCGGAGTGCTGTGTACTCGAAAGCGAGGCAAGGATTGCTGGCGGTCCGTAACGTAACGCATGCGAAAAGCATTAGACACGGTACAAATCATATAGAAATAGGGTCACTTTCGTTCAAAAGTAGGATGCTCATACGAAAGGTTGAGTTATTTCGAAATTTACGTACATTTCCATATATAAGCCGCCGCTTTCTCTTTCCCTTCCTCCTCCTACTGCGCCACCTTTGTCACCAAGTCTCCAGTTGACGTTTAATATAGTAAAAGGTAAAGTTCACCCTATAACAGGCCACGAAGGCCCAGAGGTGGAGTAGAGGTATAGCTGTACCCTTTCTTTAACCTCGGCGCTAGATGGGAGTGGGTGATCAACGCCACGGCCCGGCCGCTTTACCCCGGGAAAAGACCCGTACCCATTGTGTAGGAATCTGGGTGGGCCCCAGGGTCGGTCTGGACGGGTGCGGAAAATCTCGCCCCCACCGCGATTCGATCCCCGGACCTTCCAGCCCGTAGCGAGTCGCTATACCGACTGAGCTATCCCGGCCCGTTGAATATAGTTTATTCCTAAGAATATAATTACTGGCCGGGTGAACTTGCGGATTAAATCCAGGATTGCCGTGGCAAAAGTAGCATTCAACAAGAAGACTCTTTTGACCAGCCAGTTGTACTTAAAATTGTGCTTAATAAACCAGTAAAATGCTACATTTGGAGCATAGCTGTAGTGCTGAAATTTGAACACTTCGGAAAGTAGGTCAGAAATACCTGGAAAGTTTTCGAATGTGGAGCTGGGGAAGGATGTAGAAGATCGATTGGACCGATCGTGTAGCAGTATTACATAGAGTCAAGGAGGGCAGGATTATCCTGCATACACTAAACAGAAGTAAGGCTAACTGGTTTGGTACATTTTGCGTAGGAACTGCCTCCTAATATACGTAATTGAGGTAAAGATAGAGGGAAGGGCAAGACGAGGAAGAAGACGTAAGCAGCTACTGGATGACCTTAAGAGAAGGAGAGGACACTGGAAATTGAAAGCGAAAGCACTAAAACGCACTCTGGCGAACTCGCTTTGGAAGAGGCTATGGACCTGTCGTAAGGCAGACTTCAGAATGCATGAATGGTAGAACGGGACATACGGGCACGAGAAGTTGTATGATCATGGTCTTTGTGTAGGTCATTGGAAGAATAGTGTCTGTTCTTGCTAAGCAGACACGTCTACTGCCTGTTCTTACCATATACGTTTCTGCGCCTCATCTTAAATCATGGAAGTTGTATCTTCTCAGAAGAAGAGTGCTGTACGACGAAGGAAAAGCCTACACATAAGACTTGTTTTGTGTAGTTCTGCTAATAGGGGTGCCTTACTGAGACTACGTTCAGTCATTTGAAGCACAATGGTTACTATACAGGGCGTATCTGCAATGCTTGGGCAAACTTAAAGTTCATATCAGTCTATGTCCGCGGTAAGCGAGGTACAGTCCAATCACGTCTTGACTTCAGCCTTTTAGATTTTGATATGTGGGGACACTTAAAACCGTGCATTTAGCTCCAATTGGAAATGAACGGACACTTCACCAGCGCATTTTGAATGTCTATGAAACCATTCCCAAACGCCCTGGGACATTTACGAGGGTGCGACAGATCATGATCAGATGTGTCCGTGCGTGTATTGATTCAAGTGGAGGACATTTTGAGCATTTGTTGTGTATTGTAACTGATGAAAAAGAACTCAACAGTTATTGATTTGGGAACGTGTACTGTAAATGTATTGTGTCAGTTTTTAGTAAAATATTACATATTCGAAGCATTTGTTATTGAATGTAATCTTTCATTTAAACTGGAAAACCACTCATTTCCGGATAGAACCTTTTGCTCTGTTTTCGTGGGAACTCATTCTTGAGGTTTGTCCATGCGTTTTAGATAAACCCAATGTTGCACCACTGCATTGTCACTTGACAGCTCACGCAGTGCATTTGTGTCGTATGACCCTCACGGCACACAGTTATTCTTTCTGCAAACAGTATTGACCAGTTGGTCTTCAAGTTTGGACGCACTGTATTTGATGTGAGGTTGCAATTGAATTTGTGGGTATAGTTTAGGTTTTTCTCCGGGTACTTCGGTTTTCCTTTGTCAGTACCATTGTTGTATACTCATCTTCATCTTAATACTGCTCGTATCAGAAGGACAAGCGGGCGAAAACTGGGATCCTTCAGACACAGCAAAGGTCTTTCGGATATCGAGGGGCACTGGAAAGAAAGGTACTTTTACATTGCCCTTTAATTCTTTCATGGATTAGCAGGTTTTTTAAATAGTAATGTAGAAACAACACTGTCCTTTAGGGATATAAGCGATTAGAAATGTAGCGGTTAGAAATGGCAGTACAACGCTCTAATGTGACCTTTATTTAAGAAAAGGTTCGTTGTAATCCGCTTGTAAATTTTGTATATTCATATTCAGATGGAAGGAGACTAAAATGGTTGAATGGAATAATTTCATAATAAAATGTAATTAAAAGTAAGTGCCTAATCCAGGAAATAATTCGAATTTGCATTTTTATGCATCATGTAGACTATCGATTTTAATCGTAGGGTGAAATGGAAGACAGTGATAGTGTCTTTACACTGTCGCTGTTTTTCTGCGCTTGTTACATGATAAAACTAGTAATACGTTTTCTGAGAATCTGCGGTTTTGGAACAGTTCGTAATGCGGAGCATGGATAGCATGATTTTAATGTTTAGTTCACTTATTTAGGCTTTGAGCCAAGTGGTTTAGGATGAGGATACGTACAGAGGATGCAAATTGAAGTGCCTGCAGCCAGTTTGTCCATGTCGGCGAACCATTTTAAACTCTTTGGTATTTTAGTGTTTCAGAGAGAGAAATATTTGCTTGCGGTTGCACAAGGGCGGATAACAAATAAAAACAAACTTTAACATGTGTTCATTCAGTCGTTCATAAATGTGAAGTCCTTGTAGATTACAAATCAATATTGTGGCACACACTGGTGTGTGTACATAGAGCCGCAAAATGATGGGGAGGTGCCGCGTCATCCCACCGTGTCTGTTTTCTCCTAGCCCCGAAAATATTCGTTCTGCTGTCTGGTATAAGAACGGAGACAACTATTTTATGGGGTAACATTTTTAAAGAGGGAAGATCTTACTACGTCAGTAAATAGAGATGGGGTTTCGGTCAGAACAACGCGTGTGTTTTCACTGCGCGTACATGAGTCCAGTAGATTTTGTGCTTATAAAGTTGTGGGTACATAATGCATGCAGGACGCACGTACGCGAGAGACGAGAATTGTATATATACAGTTCCGGTCGGAAATTTTCAAGGAAGAGACTGACCACTTGGAAAACCTAATCGAAATTGGGAGGATAATATTAAAGCGGATCATGCCCCATTCGAGTAGACTTGTACCTTTGCACGCTATTAGGGCGTATGGTGAAGTGGGTATATGATTTTATCCCGGCATTCGATGGAGATGATGGCTAGCTTAACGCTTCGGCCGGAATTTCCTCGCGGAATGTGCCCCCAATACTCATTGATAGGAGGCCGATCTGGACGGTCTGAGAAAGAAAAATTATTTTCCTTTTGCCGGGAATCGAACCACAGTTCTTCGATTGTCTAGACTGTAGCTTTTTGAAGCCTGAAATTTATGTAAATGGTATAGAAATTTAGTTCAAGCTGTACCAAGAATTTCCTGAGTGTGTAAAGTCAGGGTCAGTCAATTAATGTTGTTTAGGAAAATAATCACTGTTTCTTCTGAGAATCTTAACGCAAAACGTTATACACTTTTTGGCAAGCGTGAAAGGGTTAAATAAAGATGGTGGTAATTTGTGTACTTTATTGGTCTGGCTTGGTATGGGGACCAGTGAATGGCTTTTGTGAACACGGTGTGGGGACCAGTGGATGGCTCTTTTGAATACGATGTACGGACCATTGGATGGCTTATATGAACATTGTGTAGAGACCATTAGAAGACTCTTATGAACACGGTATATGGACCGGTGGAAGGCTTGCATGAACAGAGTAGAGGAACCAGTGGATGGCTTTAATGAACACGGTGTAGAGACCAGTGAATGGCTCTTATGAATACGTTGTGAGGACTAGTGGAAGGGTCTTATGAACACGGTATAGGGACCAGTGGATGGTTCTTATGAACACAGTGTAGGGACCGATGGATGGCTGTTAAGAACAAGGTATAAGGACCGGTGGAAGGCTCCTGTGAACACGATAATGAGCCTTCTGGTCCCATAAAACGTGATTTTTTTAAACGGCTCATCGACCATTATTTTCTCCAGGAGGACTATATTGGCGTCAAGCTTACAGTCTAAAAATGGAAGTTTGCTTGTGAGTTAAGTTTAAAGAAGGATACATACAGAATCCTTTAGTATGCTACATTTATGACATTCGTAGGCGGAAGACGGAGACACACCAAATCTCATATAAAGCATTACGTTCGGCATCGTCTGGGTTAAAAGACACAAACATGCATAATATCTGACGATTATTGTGCGACAGGTATGGTATGGTATCTTACACATTGACAACGGAGACTCATCGAGTGGTTTCTGTTCTTCAGTTGATGTAGGAGTGTGGAACTATGTCGAGAAGTGTTATAACTAGATCACGTGGAAGCGCCATATCGTGCATATTCAGTGAAGTCTCGATTTTAGAGCATTCCTCAAGGTTTGTGATGTATACGAGAGGAAGGCTGTCCACGAATGGGCGCATTTTAGTCGAAAGGCCGAATACCCCTCCACTAACAAAGCCCTGGTCAGTTGAAACTGTAGTTTAACGACAGCAGCTGTCGTATTTTCCGTCACGTTTTCAACAGGTATTCAATTAGCGTAGGTAGCGTGAAGAAAACAGTGCACCTTGTAGCACTTAACATTCAAACATATCCCATGCCAGCGACAGAAGCCACAGTATACAAATGGGGAAGGTTATTTTACTCGTACGAAACAAATGGCCGGTCCAAGTGGCCGCACCGTCTAAGGCGTGGGTCTGCAGCCGCTCGCTTGCTGAAATAGAGGGTTCGAATTCCACCGGGGGCATGGGTGTCTTGTCTCTTGTGAATGTCGTGTGTTGTCAGGTAGAGGTCTCTGCGACGGGCCGATCACTCGTCCAGGAGACCTCTGCCGCGTGTGTATCATTGAGTGTGATGCGGCGAAACAATAACCTCCTACCCCCGCAGTGAGTAGGTAGAAGAGGTCAGGCAAAGAGAGGAAGAAGAAGAAGAAGAGATTAGGCAAAGAGAGGAAGAAGAGGAAGAAGCAGAAGACAAATGAAAACATATAATTGCCAAATTTGTTTAATATTTTTCACGTGGGACACTTTGAGAATATCGTTCCATTGCATTACAAAGTGATGCTGATGTTGCAGGTAGAATTAGCTGAAACATGTTTGTTTTGAAAGATTTATTGCATAGAAAATATTTACGGCATTTGGACCGTGCATCATTGTGATAACTGAAGAATAAAAACCAACTAGATGCCACTTGTTATTTTATTATACTTCTTACATGCTCAATATGCCCATCATCAGGAGCTCGTGACTATATTGTTGCTTATCACATTGGTCATTTCGGTGTTGGTTTGCTGTAGGTTGGAGGTTAGGTGCGGTTAGGCTGGAGTAGTGTCCGGGCTGCAGGCTAAAGCACGACCGCAGCCCGGACACTACTCCAACCTAACCGCACCTAACCTCCAACCTACAGCAAACCAAGAACGAAACGACCAGTATGGTAATCAACATCATAGTCGCGAGCTCCTGATGATGGGCATAGTAATGCCCGAAAAATGTCGAGCCTATAAGAAGTACAATAAAATAATAAGTGGCATCTAGTTGGTTATTATTCTTCAGTTATTTATTGCATGTTCGGGGACAAGTTACAAAATTGTTCCCTTAACCAATTTGAATAAATATTTATACAGTGACAAAAGTGAAATAAACATGAATATAAATATGAATATAAATAACAGCATTGAAAAATCCTTGAAAAACTCTGCGACGCAGCTGAAACATAGTTAATTGGGCAGAATGCCCTTAAGGTCCTGCTCGTCACTGTAGGGACAGTCACATTCCAGTCAAGAGTCGGTCATGTATTCTTCACGACCTTTTAATAGGCGTTGTCACACTGACACCCCCGTGCTAGGCGCGGTGTAGTTGCGAACAGCTGCATCTAAATGCTGGCCAGTATTATTTTCCCTGACAGTGAGGCGACCATGAGTATACCGTGAGTGTACTCATGGTGGGGATGCGGCCTTCACCGGAAGAACTACTGAGCGTTTATTTGTTTAAAAACAAGTAGTCAGTAGAAATAAATGTTTGTTAATAAACGAAAATATTTGTTATATACTACTGATGAAAAGAGACCCCCCCTCCAAGGTTTTTCGAACAAGTTAATTGATTACTCGGTTTAAATCCATGTAATTTGTTGATAGTTTAGTGGGATCAACCGAAGTGCACCGACTCTTCGCATCAGTGAACTCACTAATAAGATCGTAGTAGAATGGAAAAACTTATCGCAGTGGTTCCCAAAGTGTGTTCCACGGATCCGAAGAAATTCGCGACCCGTTCCTAGGGGATCCGTGGTTACATTTCTGTAATGGCTACGTTGAAGTTCACTTATTTTTTAAAGTGACAGGAATAGTGTTTTGTTAAAAATAATGGAGGAACTTCTTTAATTGGCGATTATGTTTATTTCGTATGAACGTTAGAATATCTTATTAGGATCTTCCTCCACGAAGCGAGCGACCATGATTTTAGTTAATGTCAAATCACACGACGCATTGTTACTTATGCTACTGGTATGTATTAATATCTATAAAAAATCAGTTCTGAGATATAAATTTGTAATTTTGGATACCTGTCATCTGGACGGTGTATTTGTGTGGGCAAGGATGAAGAGATCCGTGGTTATTTTTGGAAACCAAAAGGGATTCGCGACCAAAAAGCTTGGGCAACACTGACTTATCTTGTTAGTCATTAGTGTGTGTGGGTGAATCAATGTTTTTAAGGCTTTGAAACCAGTTGTTTATAGAAATATTATTTAAAATCCAGTTTCTTCTTGAAAGAAAAAGCACCGCGCCTCTGTTACAAAGAACAACCAGTTATTGAGAAATTTGTGGTCCTATGGGTGTTATATCATGCAGTTTCGTTGATGGATACATTCTCGTTCCAACATTAGGTTAGGTGAGAATGGAGGTAGCAGGTTTATCAGAAACGTTGGTGCTTCTCTACTAAATTACCCGATGTTACTAATCGCTGTTTATTTTGAAAACCATACAAAATCTATGAGTGCAGTCTCTGGGCAAAATGTAGTTCATTAAACGTACAGCATGTGGTGTATATATTTACTGATGTGCTTCAGAGGTGTGAGTTAACGTACGATGAGGAATGTATTCAGTATTCCCTTCGGCGATATTAGATACAGAGATGTTTCTGCGGGTCGGAGTTAATTCTTCTGTGGTTTGTGAATTACTTTGAAGTGCAGTATAAAGGTGCACTGCTTGAACGAACATTATAACTTGATTGCTTGCCGTCATTTGGTGCAGAATCTTCTGTCTTCTGGTTTGTTTACCAGACATATAAGTTATGCAGAACTTTAAATTGTCCTTTTGTTTTGTATGGGTGTTAAGCTTGGTGTGTCAGCTGAGGGAGGAATGTAAGCTGAGGGTGTTTGAGAATAGGGTGCTGAGGAGGATATTTGGGCCTAAGAGAGACGAGGTAACAGGGGAGTGGAAGAGGCTGCATAACAAGGAGCTTAATGATCTGTGCTCTTCGCCAAATATTATTTGGGTCATAAAATGAAGAAGAACGAGATGGGCGGGGCGCCTGTGTTACGTGTGGGAGGCACGAGAAGTGTAGACATTGTTTTGGTGGGGAGCCAGTGGGGGAAGACACCATTTGGAAGACCTAGGTATAGGTGGAAGGACAATATTAAAATGCATCTTCGTGAAGTAGGATGGGGGAGGCATGGACTGGATTAATCTAACTCAGGAAAGAGACAGGCGGTGGGCGCTTGTGAATGCAGTAATGAACCTTCGGGTTCCATAAAAAGTGGGGAATTTCTTGACTAGCTGAGGACCTGTTAGCTTTTCAGAAAGGACTCCACATCATTGAGTTAGCTTTGCTTAAAGAGGAAACCTTGTACTTTAAGACATATAACGGCGGTTTTCATTGACATAAACTCCATGAAGGAGTGTCCCTTTTGAGAAGTTAACAGTTGCTCAGTTTGTAAAGAAGTCCCCCACGTTTTATGGAATCCGAGGGTGCATTGTTGTGTTCACAAGAGGCCGCCACTGGCTCCTGCCTTCAGACGAATCGCGGTCCCAACACCCCTTTCCCTCCGATGTATATGATACACCAGTTTAAAGTCATCTCTTTGTCTTTTAGAACTAGGTCTTGCCCAGTTCTCTCATTACTTCGGGCTTTCGTTTAGAACTTTGTGTACGTTTCGTCTGTCCCATGCTAGCCACGTAGCACGATCATTTCACCATCTGTCAGTTTATTTGATCATCATAATATTTTAGTGACGAGTACAAATAAATAAATGTTAATAAAAATCCAACTAGATGCAACAGTATGCAGTAAATAAATATCTACATACTTTTGCATCTAGTTGGATTTTTATTAACATTGAATTATGATGCACGGAACCATGAGCTTAAAATTACAAATAAATAAGTTTCCCCATTATGTCATTTTCATCCTCAGGTAATATCTTCCCTCTCAAGTCCACATATTTTCCTGAGCATCCTTTTCGGGAAGGCCTGTTTGCGTTCTCTTCGTATTGCAAGTGGAACATAACGTGCATAACGGCAAGCAAAATCGTGGCTTTGTACAGGGTCCGGCAGAGATACCTGACGACTTGGCAACACAGCTGTGAGTGGAACCGTTGGCGTGGGGAATTTGTCCTTGCGCGCCCTTCTAGCGAGACCCAAAGCATTTCAGTTGCCATGGAGCGCTGGTCTGTAGAGCATCGTGCTTTCGCTGTTGTAGTTGTGACTCAGCGGATATTTCGTCGGCACTTCAGTATTCATCGGAACGGCAGTGTCACTAGTCGCAGTACTGTACTGTTGTGGGCGAGAAACTGCAGAGAAACAGCGTCTGCCGCAAAAAGAAAACGTCCAGGAAGAGAGCCTTAACTTAGAACTCCTGAGAACATCGAACGATTGAGTCAGCCTTTTGTCAGAAGTCCCCCGCTTGCGGGAATGTGCTGACAAGGGACGCCACCTCGGGACGCCACCTCACAGACACTATATTCAGGAAGTGAATATTGTAATTAAAGTGCTTTGAGATAAAGATAATTTTAGTAATAAATTCACATAAAAAGACAGTATACTTTTAATTTTATTGTAACTTAAAAGTCGTCAGGTTTTTCTGCGTGACCCTGTATTTATTACTTCGCACTTTTTTTTAAATAACAGGTGGGAGGACAAAAGATTATAATTGAACAGTAATAAGATTTCACAAATTTAATCTGCTGTGTACATGACTGTATCATAGTATCATTTGCACAGAGTGGAAGTGCATTAACTATTTTAAAACTACTTGAGATCAAGGTATTTCAGCAGACTAAGATTATCATTAAGTGTATTTCTAAATTTAGTAGCAGCCCAAGTGTCACCTCTTGACGTCACTTTGTTTATATTGCTGCTATGACGTCAGAATATAACATATATATATATATATACATATTGGTGGTGGGCGGAATTGTTTTCATTCGAAACCGGCGTATTGATTGGTTCATTGCGGCGTATCTGTTGGAAATACTGGGGCATGCGCAACTCACACCAACAAGTTTCGCTGGATTTCCGCCGTGTTACTGCTGCAATGGATACCACGCAGCGTCGCTGAGGTGGTCCTTGCCGGGCGACGAGATATAAATGAACCCTTGCATCTCATGAGCTTGTAAGGTGGGATGACCAGTTACGATCAGTAGTTTCAAGTAGCTCCAGTAATCTCCTTTTGCATTCACGCCAAAATCAAGTAAGGAACAGCCTCACAATGGTCATTCAGCTTCAGAAATAAATGGGTCAGATATGTTCCCCTAGTTGTCCACTTCTCTTCGTCCCTTCTTCGTAAATAATGCTACAGGTGGCATGGTGGAAAATGCATAAGAGGCTTCACACTCGCTTATGCATCTTATATGGGTGTTGAATGTTAAGGTCATGGAGCGCACGCAGGCGTTTCGGCGCGTTACAAAGCCGGGCGCACCAGGAGAGATTTTCTCAGGTATGTTTCTTTGAATCTCATTTTCTTCAGCGGGGTTGGGGGGAGGAGATGGCCTCACGGAACACTTAACCAATACAACTGATTTTTTTTATGGCTTGGCAGCCCGTAGTGGGCCAGGACCTCCTCATCGTCCAGGCTTCACGATCATACTCAGACACACCACACTGGGCAGGACTCCTCTAGATGAGTGATCAGCCTGACGGAGAGACCTCTACGTGACAGCACAGAACCCACAACAGACAGATATCCATTCCCTCGGCAGGATTCGAACCCACAATCCCAGCAAGCGAGCGGTCGCAGACCCACGCCTTAGACCGCCCGGCGATTGGGATCGGCAATATAACTGATAGGCTTATATTAACAAGTTACAAAATGTACGCGTGCCGTATTATGGAGTATTCGATCTTCTGCAAATCCTAGCAACAAAATTACAATGGACACACACATTTCTTAGTGCGTCATTTGTACCGCTCTTGTAAGGGTACACGGAAAGCACAAACTATGTGGAGCAGCAGATTTCCATTTTTGGCACTGAGAATTTAAATTGTTCCGTTTTATGGGTGTATTTTCCTAGCTTATGCGCATGGGTCCAATAGTGATAGGAATTGCACGGGGTGGGTGTGTGTGGGTGGGTCGGGGGGGGGGGGGGTCCGAGGGGCCTGGAGGGGCAGAATTACTAGCAGGATTTCCCATGCAGTGAGTGTTTTAATTCTTCGTCATCAGAAAATC
>Ga0123354_10006135_pt1 | contig 17762 bp, 12 predicted proteins | sample TergutLab28metaG_2_FD_97872 | JGI IMG/M metagenome (GOLD analysis project Ga0123354, IMG submission 97872) | Labiotermes labralis P4 segment gut microbial communities from Petit-Saut dam, French Guiana - Lab288 P4 | ecosystem: Host-associated > Arthropoda: Insects > Digestive system > Gut ...
ATAATTGCGAAGAATTTTAATACTCAAAATCTCATGACACGAGACCAAAGTTTCCTGCTGTTCTTTGAATGCATTCCCATATTTATTGGGCCAGATATAACAGTCAGGTTTATTTGTCTCAGGTTCCGACAAAAAAGTATTGAACGTGCGTTGGACGTAACAGACAGCTTCACGTGGGAAGATCTGCCGACCAGAGACGCTGACACCGGGCACTTGACAGCGGCAGGATGGATCCCGCTCACTATGAAGTACAGCAGAAATGCAACTATTGTAATCGCATTTATTCATATCGTGCAGTCAACAGTACGCATCGTGACAAACCACGAAACGATACTAATGGTGTGGTATCCTTTCGACTGGACTGTTTCACCGTTCTTTGAACTGGTTAACATCTCACAGGTAACAATTTCTAAGTTAGAATTTTCCACCATCTGTTCTCAATTTAACGGAATGAGTTAATTCATAAATTTATTTACATATTTTTTCTTCATTTATTTCTGTCTTCTTTTCTTCCTTAAGTTTCTAAGATGCTGTTCGAATACAGAGCGTTGGTCCGTTGGTTGACAAAGAGGAACTGGAAAAATTTGTCATGAATAAAATTCGTTCGATTTAACGGTTCGGTTAATATGTGACCTAATAATATGTCATATTTAGCAAGGATAATTATTAATGATAACTCGAGCGGACGTCAGGAAAATTGATCCTGTTTCCCATCAAGGCCAAGCACAGGATTCACGATAATCTCGGCCACAAAGAACATAACACCTATTCTCCTCATTCTCACAGTTTATTTGCAAATCCTCCACAAATTTAAAAATCCCCCCCCACCCCCAACACAACCACAGTTCTAAATCGAAACACATGCGCACTTAAACATGTAGAGAAAGGAGGGCAGTTGTATCGGAAGTAACATATCTCCAGTATAACAGTTCATTTTCAGTTATTAAATTCATATATTCATAACTATCATGAAACTGAGAGGTTTTCGTACGTTCAGCGCTCAGTCATATATTTTCATCTTTCTCTTTCTGAGGCTTTCGGCCAGTATCCGGTTAATAGCCTCTTATTTCACGGATCTTCGATGTATCACTCAGGTACAGTACATACGGTAGGGCTCCTCCAGACGAGTGATCAGCCCAACGCTGAAACTTCTACCCGACAATACACAACATTCTCAAGAAGGAGATCTCCATGCTCTCTGTGGAATAAAAACCCCAATCCCCGTCAAACGAGCGGTTTCAAACCCACTCCTTAGACCACGCAGCCACCTGGATCGACAAGTCACTTACACACCCATTCTATCTGGCGATGGAAAAACATCATAAAGCACAAGAGAGTGAAAACAAATTAGCAATTCTCATAGTTAAATCATAGTACTTGAAGGACAATTCTACGTGCCATATGCTATGTCATCTTATAAAGGATATCACGTGTGTTTAATCCTAGACAAATATTACCGCCAACAGTCCACTACCTTAGTGTATCTCCAGTTTCAAACATCCACCGTCTATTCTATGCTTTATATTCGCGTATTCACATCGCTCTACCAGATTTTTCACCGACGAATTTATTGTGACAGTATTCAGATAAAACGGATGTACTAAAGTGTGTTCATTTCGAATTTGTAAGGTCGTGTATTCAATACAATCGTAAAATAAAGTCTTTTTGGATTGGATGTAAATATACATTCCATGAACGAAAGATTAAACTAGGAAAGCAAGAATATGAAGTCAAATTTCTCATTTCGAAATAGTCATTATTGTAGGCTGCAATTACTTACATCAGAATTCCTTAATGGCTTCATTTAATGTGAATTTATGTTGTAAATATTCACTTATTTACAGAGTATCTCATCACTGCTAGCAGTTTGTATTGCATGTGGTTATCTGTCTCTGGTTACCACTCTGATCGCTGTGGCCTGTAGTCAGTTCGATAAGCTCAAGGCGGCAATTTTGGATATCAGACAGGAAAATATGAAGCCTCACTACGGGCAGGAAGATGAACAGGATAATACAATTGCAAACTGTGACTGGCAAGAAAAATTAAATGCCTGCATTCGTCACCATCAGGATATAATGCAGTAAGTGGAAAAAATATGTAACTTATTAAAGCCACGATAGATCAGAAGTGGTAATTACTTCACTGTCTCTAATAATTATTCCAAAAATTAAAACACAAAACATAATGAAAACGTTTCCTCTAAACGTTCCTTCTGTTATATAAATCACATATAGCTTGTGAACTACAACTGAAAAGGGAAAAGCCGCGTAACAAATAAGCTGTTCAATATTTTCTATGCACCTGTCCCTTTAATCCGCAGGTTCATGCAGCAACTGGAAGATGCACTGAATGACTGTATATGTGGCAACTTTCTGATTTCACTGGCTGCAATGTGCTTCGCTGCTTTTTCTGTAGTTACGGTACAGTATAGAAAGTGTTGCATGCTGTAACAATAGAAGTTACTGACTGATGAAATGTGACGCAGTGTTGTCTGGTTCATGTGCTTCAAAATTCTACCTCAGTTTTCTTAGTAGCGAACCAATCGATATTTGTGTGTATGAGTATATGTGTGTGTATATATATATATATAAACAAGGTAAAGCAGCCCCGTTACAGGCCTGGAGTGGCCCAGAGAGTTCCAGGAAGTTAAGGTTCCCAGTTTACATGACAACGGCACAGGATGGTGGTAAGGTTGTCAGACCTACGCACCGGCCGCCTTTACCCCCAGGAAATACTCCTGGTACTCATTTCTGTTAGAGGCCTATTCGACCACAGGGCCATAGGGCGATCGGAAGAATTATGTCAATGAAAAATTCCAATGACACCACCTGGAATCGAACCAGCGACCTTCCGATTTGTAGCACATCACCTCAAACACTGTGCCACCACGGTCCCCGTATATATATATATATAAAGCAAAGGAATGCACTTTTGTATATAATTGCGGCCTACCAATATGCCATAAGCAGGTTTGTAGAAAGGACTTAGTGAATCTGTTACCACATTCAGAAGGCAGACAAACCACCTTGTCTTTCAATACAGTCAGTTCCAACACAGAGCACGTAACATGTCCCTGTCACGTTACACATAAAGATATGTTACAACACAACGACAGACACGATAACAGTACTTGTTTGTCAAGTACACCGGTCAATATAGCCACAGAATGCTCTCTGTTTGCTGCTTGTCTCATACATTTGTTATTGAAAGTTTCGTGAAACCGCAATCAGGACAAGTTTCAAAATCTGAACATGTTCTTTTTTCGTTTATCCATTATAATGGAACGAAATAAATGTGGTTATTTTTTACACTTAAATCCACTTTAAAAATCCTTCAAGGTAAATGGCTGTCGAAATTTCTATGTACACATATAGATAAGCCATAATATTAGTCTTTGTATAAAAGTTTACTTTTAATATCTCTGCTCTATATGTAAAACCTTTATTTTAGTTCCGGCATGTTAACTGCCCTTCTTCGTTTCAATTTTAACACAACGAAAAAAAAAAAGGACAAAACAGAGAAAATTGTAAGATCAAATGAAATCATTCTGCTTCAAGTCCACAACTATCAGTACAAGCAGACTTTCTTATCATTCAGCTGCCCTTCGTGATAACAAATCACATTCTCAATCCTTCTACCTGTGCTGAGGTATCAAACTACTGCTATGTGGTACTCTGAGTTTATCCAAAATTTCTCCACATTACGAAACATGTCATTGAATGACAGTCAATACTTGCTACTTCCATCCTGAGCGTTCGATTGTGTAGACATGATTAACTGAAATGAAAATTCATGAAAGAGTACGACTTAATTCGATTTGAAACCTAAGTGCATCGGGACCGTAATGTCTCGAACACAATCACAAATCAATCAACGAATTAATTCCGAAAAATATTTGTTACTAAAAAATCACACTTTTAAATTACGTAAGGAGGATTGCAAATTAAAGGAAGCTGAATTGTTAAAGTTGAATGATAAGAAAAAATATACATAACAAATATTTTTTAAGTCGTATGTTCAAGCAAACAATTCATTCTTTCGTAAACATTTTCTACATTTTAATTGTACAAATTATTGCAATACATTTCTAGAAAAGAAAAAAGTTGAACGTGATAAGTCGAGATCCCTTCCTGCTGACACTGAATTCTTAACTTTGTGATGTTGGTTGGTTTACAGTCAACACAGACGACATAGTGCACCTGTACACGTTGGTGTGCAAACCGCGTAAAATGTGTAGCTCCGATGTTCAGAGATGAAAGACAGTTTGCTTTATCTTCTTGATATTTTGATGGTGGAACAAATTCATGAAAGGATTACAGTGATAAATCTGATTTTCTCTTCTTAGAGGAAAACTCTATTGATGTCAGTATTTTGCTTTGGACTGTTTAGAATTGCAGTGCATAGTCTCTGTGCGACTGGATGATCTCAGACACAACTTGAATCAAATTTCATTCCTGAGAACATATTTCTTCTATGTGGATAGATTCCAGTATGTCTAAGGGTTGAGTTTACCATCAGTGGCGGCAGCAAGAGTCCGTGTTTCTTAGGATTTTTTGACATGGTTCTTTCTAACAAATGACTCTACATTAATTTTTGTGTGCAAAATATATCAGATATAGGTACCGTAATTACTAATGTTACAACACAAATAAGGGGACCGCGGTAGCACAGTAGTTAATGCGTTGCGTTACAAATCGGAAGGTCGTTGGTTCGATTCCAGACGGTGTCATTGGAATTTTTCTGTGACACAAATCTTCCGATCGGACTATGGCCCTGGGGTCGACTCAGCGTCTAACAGAAATGGGTACTAGGAGTATTTCCTGGAGTAATAATGGTCGGTGCGTAAGGCTGACAAACTTATCACCATTCTGGGCCATTGTCACGTAATTTGGGAACCTTAAATTCATGGAAACCTCTGGGGATCTCCGGCTTGTAATGGGACTGATTTAACTGTACCTTATTTTACAACTTAAATAAATGTGTATTTAATAAATTATCATCAATATCATCATCTTCATCATCAGCAGTAGCAACAGCAGTAATACAGTACCCTTAAGTAAGTCTTGGTCTCCTCGAATATCCTCCACCATCCACCTCTACCCTTAGCCTGCATCCTGCAATTTATAATACTCGCTTTGTTCATGTAATGATACAAAACAACCATCCGTCTGACTTTGTGCTTCTTACTCTTCTTTTTTTATCTGGACTAAATTTCAGAATAGTCTATGCGTTTCACTGTCACTACTGCTAATCCTATGCAGCCCCCCCCCTCCAATCCTGTCTGTTGTCAATGATATTGTAATGCCTGGTCGTATAAAGAGTTCATAGAGCCCTCTAGTGTAGAGCAGTTCACAAAATTGAACACTAATTTTAACAGAAAAATTCCCCTAAACGTTACAATGTCACTCTTAATTTACTTTCAACTTTCAAGAAGGGTGAAAACCGGACTGGAAAATAATTCTTTTCAGATAATGTGCTTATAAATAAATGTAAGCAACAATTAAAAATTACTTACTACTGACTATCACGTAAAGAATAAATACACATTTATATCATCTGTAACACTACACAGAGTTAATATTACACCCCACCGCTATTGCTGCATAACACTCAGCCCGCCAAACGGACTTCAACAAACAGACACTTCACATCTATTTAGCTGATAAGTGCAGAATAAAACAGACATGTGAATTCGCGGTCACAAAAGACAGTAGTAAATAATACGGGAACAAATATGCAACGTAATATTCACTGTGTCTTGTGATGTAAATGAGAAAATGCTTGACAGATTTAAGTTGTGTTATTACCCGGCTGGCTTTAATAGAATTCACCCTGCATAAAAGGTCCAGTAGCCTTAAAAAAGTTTTGAATTTCATATATCTTTGATTCACCTAGACAGTTTATTAGACCATTTAGAGATTGCTGTGTGGGGAAATGTGTATTTTTCAAAACGTGCTGCTGTCACACTGTGTAGCAGTCAGTCAGTGTAGTTGTCACGCTAAGTAGCAGCCACATAGTATTGCTGTCAAAATGTGTGGTTTTCACACTGCGTAGCAGTCGCACGGTGTAGCCGTCACACCGTGTAGGTGTCACACTGTGTAGCTGTCAAATTGTGTAGCTGTCAAAATGTGTAGCTGTCACACCTTTTAGCTGTCACACTGTGTAGCTGTCAAAATGTGTAGCTGTCACACCCTGTAGCTGTCACATTGTGTAGCTGTCAAAATGTGTAGCTGTCACACCTTTTAGCTGTCACACTGTGTAGCTGTCAAAATGTATAGCTCTCACACTGTGTAGCTGTCAAAATGTGTAGCTGTCACACCTTTTAGCTGTCACACTGTGTAGCTGTCAAAATGTGTTGTTGTCACACTGTGTAGCTGCCAACATGTGTAGTTGTCACACCGTTTAGCTGTCACACTGTGTAGCTGTCAAAATGTATAGCTATCACACCGTGTAGCTGTCACACTTTGTGGGTGTCACACTCTGTAGTTGTCACAATGTGTAGCTGTCACATTGTGTAGCTGTCACACTTGTAGCTGTCACTCTGTGTAGCTGTCACACTGTGTAGCTGTCACACTGTGTAGCTGTCACTCTGTGTAGCTGTCACGAAGTGTAGCATTCACAATGGGTAGCAGTCATACTGTGTAGTAATCACACTGTGTAACTGTCAAAATTTGTAAATCTTACCCTGTGTATATGTCACACTCTTTTGCTGTCATAACGTGTAGATCTCGTACTGTGTAGCTGTCACACTGTGTAGCTGTCACAAATTTTAGCTGTCACACTGTGTAGCTGTCACAATGTGTTGCTATCACACTGTGTAGTTGTCACACTGTGTAGCTTTCACACTGTAGCTGTCGCACTTTGTAGCTCTCACGCTGTGTAGCTGACACACTGTCAGCCGGATATATTTGGGAGTCGACGATGTGTATAAAAATTCTAAGTTTTTTTAAGAGTAAAACGGAAAAAATATTCAGACATCTCTTAATTTTTAAATACGTAATCACCATAAACACTCTATTAATTTTTGAGTTGGAATCACATTCATGTAAATGTGTACATCAAAAGCCTTCTTTCAGGTGCGAAACGCTTCGACAGAGTTAAGGATTCCAATCGGCGTAATTCATACTGCTGGTAGTTCCGCATATTTGACATGATTTGTAATCATGTGTTTGAATTACGTTACATCTTCACAGAAACAAATTTCAACTGCAATATTACTAGTAAATACCCATGTGGAAGGAAAACATGTAGTAATAGTACCATACATATACTAAAAAAAACTTTTTTTGCAATAAGCCACTCAATAATTTAGAGTTACTTCCATTTAATTCAGCTATTTGAAGAGAATAAGAAATGGAAATCAAGCAAGTAATTGTTTACATAGATTTGAAGTTTTTATGAAGAAATGAGGACATCAATTGTTCTGTTATTTTAAATAAATATATATAAATAAATACATATATATTTCTGACTCTGTTTTATTACCTGACCAAAGATAGCATTTTAATATGTGATTTGCCTTTCAATGCCATATTTTTACACGTTATTTCACAAGGCTCATTTTTTAAAAAATTAATTAAACAACAGATACCTCTTTTGGTTTTCATTACAACCTTTGTCAGAAATATTTATTGCAAAGTAATTGAGCAAGATATCATAAATGTACATTTGTCTTCATGCGCACTAACTGTTATTCCTGTTAGATTTTAATGAAATTTGAATTTTCTCAACATACTCATAATAAAACAACTATTTCATTCCGTCAAGAACATAACAATATTATATGGAGTTGCTATCTTTTATAGCTACGTGTTGCTCTCTTTCTTTAGACAATCTTCAGGCCAACGTACCTAGGTAAAGTACACAATTAGTGCGTACTGTGTACTACGGGATCCCATATTACTTACAAAGTTTACGCGAAAACAGTTATGAATATAAAATTTTTAAAGTTATAAAAGGAATGTAGTATATCTAAACAACTATATATAGTGTTTATAATCAGAGAAGAAGGCATTGTGATGCACTGTTTGAGATATATCTAATCGTATGTTCTCTCCAGTAATCCAGTATGTGTGTCTAAAACCTTTTAGTCACGTAAGTATTCAGGTTCAAGGTGATATATACATGCACGTGATTTGAGCTATAATCTACACGTCGGTGTATTTGTACACATGTGTGCTTAATTGTGATACTGTTAGATACATGTCGAGTTTATTTGTGCATGGTGTAAACATGTAATTAATACTGAACAACTTTCGGTTGGTGATTGAAGCATGCACGTTTTTGTCGGTGTTTGACAAATGAAAGTTTAGTTACTGTAGTTACTGCTTCTTAGAGATGATTAGTTTTTACAGCGTTGAGAAAAATGACGTGTAACTACAATAATTAAACGTTAATTTGTCAAACACCGACAAAAACGTGAATGCTTCAATCACCATCCGAAAGTCTAACATACACAAGGAGATGTTTAATAATAATTACTTGTGTATACCACACACCAATAAACTCGACGTGTATCTCACAGTATCATAATTAAGCACACTTATATGCAAATACACAGATGTGTAGACTAGAGCTCAAATGACTTGCATGTATATACGTTATCACTTTGAACCTGAATACTTACGTGACTAAAAGTTTTTAGACACGACTACTGGAATACTTGAGTGATCATACGATTATATATATGTCAAACAGTGCACCATAATACCTTCTTATCTGATTATAAACACTCATACATAGTTGTTTAGATATACTACATCCCATTTATCCTTTAAAAATTTGTATATTCTTAAATTTTTTCGCGTGAACTTTGTAAGTAATATGGGATCCCGTAGTACACAGTACGCACTGATTGTGTACTTTACCAACGTACGTTGGCCTGAAGATTGTCTAAAGAAAGATCGCAAAATGTTGCCATAGTAAGATACCAATATCATACAGTAGTGGTGTGTTCTTGACGGAATAAACTGGTTGTTTTATTGTGAGTATTGAAACAAAACGGGATGTCTCCTATTTAAAAAAAAATTCTCAATTCTCAACAGATTTTCAAAACTTATGTTCATTGGGAGCCGAGTTGTTCCATGTGCATGGACAACAGACGGACAAACAAACGTGACGAATCTAATAGTCGCTCTTCGCCAATTTGCGAAAGCACTTAAAAGTCGATAAAAATTAAAAAATATCTCCATAATGCCATTATTTCTAATGTATTAAATTTTCAATAGGTTGGTTATTTGAAATATTCTATCCTTTCGGTGCTGATGATGTTATGTACTTTTTTGCAGAACTGGGGAGATTATGCCGATATGAGTCAAGCAGTGTTAGTTTACGTAACTTACGCTAGTGACGTGCTTCTGATCTGCTGGTTTGGAACTCAACTGACACAATACGTAAGACAAGATGGATTGTTGTAAATGTTGTTGAATTTTTAAACACGCTGTGTTCGTAACGTTTATGTAACCTCAGATCAACAGAGAAATGACAACTCAAATTGAGTAATGAGTATTTTTCTTCCGTACCCAGTGTTCTGCATGAAAGGCTCCTTGGCAAAATTTGAAACGGCGGTTTTAAATAACGGACGATTTACTATGCGCTAATCGTCCAAAGTGCTTAAATTATGAATTTACTTTTGATTAAGTTTGCAAAATTCTTGGCCACACATAAAGAGTTCTGTTTAAGCAATTTATCATATCCTAATTTTTAGTCCTGAAGTGTATGATTATTATTATTTTCCACTGCAATAAAGAAATACGCATTTAATTTTTATTTGAGCGATTTAAATCTTTTTGGTCAGAAACAGGAAACGCCATTCTAACTTAGCGTTCGCTGCTTTGATGTGTTCCATCTTCCATGCTTTAGTCGGGTCCATAATATAAAAGGAATCAACAAAATATTTATTAAGTATTTTAATCACACTTTCTCACAAAAATGTATGGAATGAATAGGCGGTGTCTACACATAAACTACACGCTGGATTAAAATTCGCACATCAATGCATCAAGTGACACTCCACACAGACTAAACAATTTTAATTCCCAAATTATTAAGCGTTAGAAATTTTAAAACTATATTTATAATACGTACATAATTTTCACTGAAATTATAATGTTTTAATTGTTATGAAGTGACGACACAACTAACCACATTTCATATTGTCCCTTTGTAATAATTCTTGTAATAATTTTACTCTGGAGATGTTCGCAATACTAAAGGAAATATTTTGGTAAGAAAAGTTTGATTAAAAAACTCAGAAATACTGAAGTGTATTTTGTCTGTTATTTGTATATAGTGGATTAGATTTCACTAATTAAAATTTTGTAAATATTTCTCCTATGTCAAATTAAATTTTGATGATTGTGGCATTATAACTTAAGCTTCTTATATCTGGCATATTAGAATCTGACAAACTTTATGGCCTCATGCATTTTTATTGCTGTGTAACACAAAAACAGAAGTGAAGGGAAATTCACACAATGGAGCTCGAAATTTGTCAGCAGGAAACCCCCTGATAATTCTGGACGACACTTCCTCAAGTCATGGAAAAATTACGAGACATGGAAAAATTGCAGAAGGACGTGGACAGGCTGGGGGATTGGGCGGTTGAAAATGCGATGAAAATAAATCCAATTAAAAGTAAGGCAATTCTCTTCACGAGAGCTAGGGTAAAGGATGCACTAAATTATTCATTAATGGACACATTAATACCGGAAGCGAGCAGTTGTAAATATTTAGGAATAATCTTACGCAGCGACTTAATTTGGGCGGATCAAGTTAACTACGCGGTGAAAAAGGCCTGGAAAGCACTACATTTTTCAATGCGAATAATAAAAAGGGGTAATAGTCGTACCAAAAGTTTAGCCTACATGTCACTTGTACGTCCGATTCTTGAATATGAGGCCGCGTGTTGGGATCCGTACAGGGAGGGACAAATAAGTGCGTTAGACAGGGTGCAAAAGAAAGCGGCCAAATTTGCACATCATAAGAACAGTCCGAAATGGGAAACTTTGGCGTCGCGTAGAAAGTTATCACCAATATGTGCCCTCTTCAAAGCGTACTCTGGGGAACGCGCGTGGAAGCCTATTGGTGACATATTAGAACGACCACACTATCTGAGCAGGGTAGATCATGAAAGGAAGATTATGAGTAGGAGGCAAAGGACGGATTTAGGGAAATATTCTTTTTTAAATAGGACCATCCAACACTGGAACCAGTTAACGGCAGAAGTCTTAGGAATTCTCCCCTGCAAACCAATCACTTTTAGAAAGAGGGTAAGGAAAGTGATAATTGAGTTGAGTTAAAAGGAAATAAAGTGTGCTGGAAATCATCGTAAAGTGTAGAGAAGCGGTGTCTAGTGAAGTGAAAAGTTATCTAACGTGGAGGGTAGCGAAGTGCAATTAAGTGAAGTGAAGTGAACGAAGCAAAGTAAAGTGGAATGAGGCGAAGTGAAGTGCGCAGTACAGGGGGGGGGGACGAGTCTTTATGGAAAAGGTTTATAGGAGTAGTAAGTGATGAGAAGTGAAGAACTGGGGTGAAAGCGTGAGTGAATTAATGAATAAAAAAAACAATTACAATAAACTGAACACAGTACTCTCTTACTTGGGTGTTTTTACCTTCTGTACATGTTGTATACTAGTTTGTCTCGCATGTATTGTTGCTAGTTTTTAGTTGTCTTGTGTGTAATTTTTGTTGGTTGGCCGTGTGGGTTGTTGTAGTTGTCTTGTGTGTATTGTTTTAGTTGTCTTGTGTGTATTGTTGTCATCTTATGTTTATTTGTTGTACTGTGTGTACATTGCTGTTTTTTTGTACTTTAGATGCCGGACTGCTGGCTAGAAGTCAGTACTAGGAAGGTCCTGCGACCGGCCAACTCGACACAGGTTTTTCTTGGTTTCTTTGTGTCTATAAGCAAATGCTGAGATGTTTCCCAAGATTTAAAGTTGCCACTACATGCTTCTCATGTAGCCCTCCCGACTTAAATCTAGTAGTAACCAATTTCATGTTTCGTTTACATGTAAAATAACCACTGCCACCGCGTATCAACCCAATTGCAGTAAAAAACTAAATAAAAAAATAATTCTGGACGACACTTCCTCAAGTCAGTAACATCAACAGCAACACCATAGATGTTTTGGTTGTCGGCACACACACACACACACACACACACACACACACACACAATACAAACGCTAAAAGGAACTCTCGTTCACAAAAGTCTGACGTGTGATGAGCTTCTGTGAGCAATCTGCTGTGTTTACGAATATCGCAGTCCTGAAGCTTGCTTCAATATCAGGGCTGTAGAAGACAGTTTATTTTTGTCAAAATTAATGTCGTGCAAAACGTGATCAGCCCACTGACCGCAATTTACACACCTGCTCTAATTATTACAGCAATTTTGGCAATTCCACCATTCAACACCATATGTAGTTCATTACTGTAAGTAGATCAGACTTCATTGAAAAAGATCAATGTCAGCAGTCTAACGACATAGCGATATGAACAAGTGTTGCTGTAAGTTGGTAACAGAACTGCGGCGGTAGTAGAATTGTAAATTGAACCCCCGGGAAGTGGTAATTTGGATGTTCAGAATCTCTTGCCACAAAAGACTACGGCAGTCAGGGCAGTGTAAAGCTGCTGCTAGGGCAGACTATACCAGTCGCCGGACAGCCTACACACATATTGCCACGGCAGTAACTGGGCAGTTTGTGGTTCATCTGAATTCCAGGTAACAGGCGACAGCAACTTGTAAATAAAGTGTGAAATTGTTTTGGTGTGACAAGCTATAAGAAATACGAAAGGCCACATTATTAGAAAAATTATAAAGTAGTGTGTTCTCCAAGTGTACAGGTAAAGTGTATTAGCTCAGCGGTAGAATCAAAGGTAAGAATCGCCATCCCAGATATGACACTTATGTTTCTTTGTAACACATGTACAGAGTTTCTGGATGTGTTGTATTACAGTGCGATAGTTAATACCGACACCCTTCCTTCCTAACTAGCGCTTCAGATATAAAAGCCATAGAAAGCGAATAAAGAACGGACGTATCGAATAAGGACCGCTTAGTTAAGCAAAATACGTTCGGTGGTAGCGGCACGCTACCCGTTAACCAGCGGCAGGTAAAAAATCGTAAGGCATTACAACAGTTAAACCACTGTGACTTGCGAGGCTCTAAACCGGCTTGTGCCACTGCAGGTTGGGGCAATATAACAATGACGCAAGGTACAAGAAGAAATGATTCCGGCAGTCAAATACAGAAGGTCGCTGCACAGCAGCTTGTCTTTATATTTTTGAAATATCATATTGTGTTTTTAAAAAAACGCTAGTAAAACCCTGAAGCAAGAAATAATGATTCCTAGTGAAATGCTAAATATTACACATGTCATCCATGAATACAACCTTTGAAACAAAATTATTAAAATCATGGTCCTTAATAGGCTGAAAATATTATACACTTTAATCAAAAACGAATGCGTTGCTACAATGAAAATAGACATGAATAATTTCTTTGTTTGCATAGAAGCTAGAATATCATAGAGTAGATGTGACTAAACGGTCGATAACAATCTACCGGTAGCGAGTGGATCAAATTTTTGTCGATGGCGACTACAGTTTGGTCTCTATGAACATTATTTGTTGCCTCAGAGCTACTCCAAACTCTCCTTTTGACAGCATTATTTTGATCAACCTACCTTTGCGAAGAATTCTTCAAACAGAATAAGAAAATTAAATCAAAATGCCGAAGCCGTCTGACAGATGAACATTTAAAATATTGCCTCCACTTACATCTAAGTACATATTAACTTTCTTTCAATAAGTTATCGCAAGATATGCAGCTTCATACAACAACTTGGCAATAGGAAGGTTAATGAAGAACGCCTTGTAAATTCGGTAGGTTGTTTTGGTCTGAAAAGCCAAATTTTTAATAAACTAAACACTTATATTTATGCACGTGTAATATTATTACGTAACTTTATATTTATTTGCCTAGTTCACATATCAATACATTATTTCCTATGTTATGTAGCGAAACATGTTCTGTCTTTAGAGTAGCTCACTGAGATGGAATGTATGGCCACATATATCCCAGCGTGATTGTGGAAATCTGTAGGCAGAAAGTTACCCACAACATGAAATAAGTACACATGGGCAAAAAAAAGAGCGGTAAATATCATTTTAAATTACCATAAACATGACGAAAGTTACCTAAATGTAATGAATATTGTGGCAGATTAACTTGTTGAGATCCTGTATTTTGACTTGTCCAGAAATTACTGTCTTTAGGATACTTTTCAGATCGTCAATAACTGAGACTAAAACTGGCTTGTCAGGCAGCTGGTACAGTCACTGTACAACTGCAGAGTTCAGAGAGACTTCGTACATCAACTGTGAAATGTTTCAGGCGGAGAGTGTGAGAGACGCGGCATTCGGGTGCGACTGGGTGGGAACTCCTATCCCATTTCAGCGATGTCTGATGTTCATCATTGCTACAGCTAACAAGAAGTTCCAGCTGAGAGCGGGAAAGTTTGTTCCGGTGTCAAATGTGACCATGATGAATGTATGTACCTAACAATGTAATTACGTACGAGAATAGGTCAAGATTAACATAGTTTTATTAAATTTTATTTGCAATAATTTACATTACGTCAACAGTAGAGTAAAATATCAGATGTGAGCTACTGCGAGGCACTTAACGGCCACCGAGAAATTAAATTAGCTTCTCCGCTCAGAGCACAGGTTACCACAGTTTAGAAGTTATTTACACTGGTGAAAGACACAAAGAACAACGCCTAAAATCTGCCAGCACCTTTTTTCTGTAATTACGTTCCCCGAAAAAAGCACGGTCAGTTCAACAGCTGAACGCCCACTTTATGCTGAGGTTAATCTTCTGGTGTGAAAGGAGAATGACGGAGAAGGAACGGAATCGACTGATGACTTCATCGTAAGGCAGAAATTAATGCATTCTAACCATACTCACTGTATTGCGGTTAGATAGGTTAAATTCATTATTCGCAAGAACATGACACTTCCTAACGATGAATCGTTCACTTTTGTACCGTACACTCAAACAGCACCATAAATCGGTTATTTTAATTGGTCTGTCAGTTTATGCAAATATGATCATATATATTTGTCTGACAACAACGTTCTGCACACTAACAGCCAGCTGGATAATTAATCACATCGAACTCCCCTGAGCCCTACAGTTTTAATTAAGTCTTTCAAACTTCAGATGTTGTAGCCCTCCCTGCAAACGGAAAGTAACAAAACTTTAAAATGTTTCAAGGAAAACGCTACCTAACATTCCAGGTTCCCAATACAGTCATTCCGTTAGTCATAACATGTTGGTTACGTAAAAAATTCAGCAGAGTTTTTCCACAGGTTAGCAATTGCTGTATACCAACACCACCTTTTAAGATTGACCTACCATTTAGTGCTCAGTAACATGTAACTCTATTAGAACTCGTGGTTGGCGACAACAAAAAATTGAATGTTTTTACCGCCTTTAAAATCCACCTCATATAGAGTGAAAACAAATTACGTTCAATGAAATTCCAGGACACAAACTACTTTCTTTGTTAATCCTCAGTTTTACTGCCAAGCCGGCAGTTCCAAAGTTGCTCTCTGAGTGTCAGTTTGGGGAGTTAGCTACGTCACTTCTCTTAAAGCCTACAGAAGGAAGTCTGCAGTTTGCGTTTAGCCTTGAACGTTGTATGTATATAAGGCAACAGCATCATTGAATTCACTGAGTAAAATGGTGAAACATAGCCTTTTAGCAGTTTTGTGCTGACAAAATTACCCAGTCTGGCAGAATTATTTCACTTATTAACACAATTGATAAGACCACATGATTCGTTTCATTACATGCCATCCTACGACTGTAGGTAATTAAAAAGGATTATACATCATGCGTAATAAAATAACATTAACAAACAAAACCAACATTGAAGTCAACTTCTTATATAAGGAGAGTAGTAATTCTCAGTAGGCTGGTTTAATGTAGCCGTGTGTCTCTTTGGTAATATGGTAGTTAATATGTGATGAAATGAAAATTTAAACACTTTTAGACGCAACGTATTCCTTAATATGTGCCCAGAAGGTTACGACCCGTAAGGCAGTACCAGTTGATGGTTTGTATTTCTTGCATAAGTTTTTTGTTATAGAGAATCTCGGTATTTCAGACGATATCCAATCCTAATGCAAACACTGGTGTATCATGAATTGCATATCATCAATTAAATATTTATTTGGACAAGGTGGTTCTTGTTAAACAAATGAGACTAACTCGTATTAGGTTTTCAACTTTACGTACAGCATTTTCAGTTTCACTTTCTCTTTTGTAGCCTTTCTAATTGGAAGCGGCTTTAATAAGTTCGTTTTCGATTATCACAATGGATGAATCAATAAAACAGAGAATTGTAAAGTGTCAATTCACCAAATGCTAATAATTCCAGATAAAGGATAAAAAAATGGTGGCCGCGACCGAATTTGTTTCAGTTTGGCTAAACCATCGATAGTATAAAACCGGAACAGTCACGTAACTTCATGTTTTCCACAGTGTAAAAGGGGGGGGGGTTTCCCTTTATTCTGAGGTTACGTTTTCTATTCTTCCGTCTGAAAATAAACACCTATGCTTCATAAATGCAACGACGAGCATATATCTTTGGTTCTGAAAGTTTTGTAATAACGCGTGTGTTTTTGGAACTTGAAATATAAACACTACAAAAACAAACAAGATGGTGTAAATATACTATAGAACAGTGTGCAGGAGCCAAATTTTACGGAACTCACTTCAGAGAGAGAAAAATTAAAAAAATTCCCGTCGCACTGGGAATTCTGCTCAGCTAATAAAATCAGAAAAACTTGGTGCACACATTCATGACATTTGAAGTGCCGAAATTGTTTTCGTTGAAACAACACATTCATTCTTGCATGGAATTTGTATTTCAAGACCCTCAATGTCAAAAAGTTTAAACAGATCCACAATTTACATTTTTCGTTAAAGGGACACGTACATTATATGCATGTGTATGTTTGCAAAATAATACAATATAGCGCATGAAAAAGTTACATACTTGACAATTGTTTCAAATAATTTTATGTTGTATTTTCAGAAGATAATTTCCTTTAAACTAACTACATGTATGTTTCCACTGTAACTACAATGTCTATTCAAATCATTATCACTGCTATGTTACCATGTCTTGGAACAGAAGTGTTCTAATGACCAAATACGTGCAGCTTTTCTGGTTAAAGCTGTCAATAAAAGCGACGTTTATCATCCTATAGTAGACAACTGCCAGATATGGTTGTCCTTCTACCCGTACTTCGATATCAGCTATTCCGTTGTGATATAAGTGAGTCCGGCAACGGAATTTTGCCTGAGCCTTTTATGCAAAACAAAAATGGCTTTGTCACTAGAACAGCTTTTTCAGTCTTCAAAGCAATCAAAATCTCTTACACTCAAAATTTAATACCATCACACAAATGCATTTTCTGACACACGCCTCCCACTCGACAGTCATTGGATACGTTTAAATCACCGTTGTTTAACGATCTCTTCAAATAATGAAGCGTCAAAATATCACTACTGAGAAAGGGAGCAATATTAGTTACAAAAATTCTGCAGCAGGAAAATTAAGGGTAAAATCTTCTGCCGCTTCTTTGAATGGGGATTTTGAAAACATCAGTGTGTCATTCATTCCTCCATTTGTTTAAGTAGTACGGAAATTTAGCCCTTGTCCACTGTAGCTACCAAAACCATACTC
>Ga0123354_10006138_pt1 | contig 17758 bp, 12 predicted proteins | sample TergutLab28metaG_2_FD_97872 | JGI IMG/M metagenome (GOLD analysis project Ga0123354, IMG submission 97872) | Labiotermes labralis P4 segment gut microbial communities from Petit-Saut dam, French Guiana - Lab288 P4 | ecosystem: Host-associated > Arthropoda: Insects > Digestive system > Gut ...
AAACGAGCGTATTTATTCTTCAAAAGTAATCCCCAAAATTGTTTGATATTTTTTTCTTACCTTTGCGAAATAAGTTAAATTTATCATTTGCATGCAAACGAATCATCATTATACAGGCTTAACCGACGCTCAAGTTCTTGATAGTCGCAAAAAGTACGGGGAAAATATCTTAACTCTTCCTGAAAAAGAATCGCTATGGAAACAGTTTTTTGAGAAATTCACTGAACCTATTATTGTTATCTTATTAATTGCTTTATTGTTATCAATTGGGGTGTCTTGTTACGAATTTTTCATCAAACAGGAAACGGCGGGGGTCTTTTTTGAGCCCGGAGGCATCTTGATTGCTGTTCTTTTAGCTACCGTTGTCGGTTTTTTTTTCGAGTTAAGCGCCAATAAAAAATTTGAAATACTCAACAAAGTTAATGATGATACTTTAGTCAAAGCCATACGTAATGGTAACATCTGCCAAATTTCCAAAAAAGAAGTAGTTGTTGGAGATATTGTTATTTTGGAAACAGGCGAGGAAGTGCCGGCCGACGGCGAATTACTGGAGGCAGTTTCGTTGCAAATGAACGAATCGACGCTTACCGGCGAGCCGGTTTGCAAGAAAACCATCAATCCTGCCGACTTTGCAAAAGACGCCACCTATCCGTCCAATCGTACAATGAAAGGAACAACGGTTGCCGACGGTCATGGAATTATGCAAGTTTTAGCGGTTGGCGATGCCACCGAATACGGTAAAGTGTATAAAGGCGCTCAAATTGATAGCAGCGTGGAGACTCCACTCAATCAACAATTGGATAAATTGGCAAATTTGATTACCAAAGTAAGCTACACCATTGCAGTATTTATACTTATTGGACGTTTAGTCAGCTATTTCGTTAGTGTGGGCGGATTACGCGTCGATGACTGGATTCATTTCGGCGGATATGTGCTCAACACAATTATGATAGCCGTCACGCTTATTGTCGTTGCTGTTCCTGAAGGATTACCGATGAGTGTTACCTTGAGTTTAGCATTGAGTATGAAACGAATGCTTTCGACCAACAATTTGGTGCGCAAAATGCATGCTTGTGAAACCATGGGCGCCACGACCGTCATCTGTACCGATAAAACAGGTACGCTTACGCAGAATCAGATGAAAGTCTATAACTATGATTTTTATGATTTGAATGATTGTCTTGATAAGAATCAATCAAATCAAATCAATCATAGTTCCGACATTATCTTCGAAAGCATTGCCGCTAATACGACAGCCTATCTCGATTATTCCAATCAATCTAAAATCATGGCATTAGGCAACCCGACCGAAGGAGCGTTATTGATTTGGCTACATGAAAACGGTATCAATTATTTGCCTTTGCGTGAAGATGCGGAAATTATTGAACAATTGACTTTTTCTACCGAACGCAAGTATATGGCAACCATTGTACAATCACCGACGATCGGCAAAAAAGTGTTGTACGTAAAAGGCGCGCCTGAAATTGTGCTTGACATGTGTAAAACCGTTCCTGTCGCAAAAGATGAAATTCTTTCCCAATTACTCAAACACCAAAATAAGGCAATGCGCACCTTGGGTTTTGCCTATCAGGTCATTGATGACAGCGATAAAACTAATTTTGTTTATGAAGGCAAACTGCAACATGTTAATCTTTCGTTTCTTGGAATTGTAGCTATCTCCGATCCTGTTCGCGCCGAAGTGCCGGAAGCTGTGAAAAACTGTTTAAATGCAGGCATTGCTGTAAAAATCGTTACGGGTGATACACCGGGAACAGCCAAAGAAATCGGACGCCAAATCGGTTTATGGAGTAGTGACGAACCGGAAACACATCACATGACCGGAACGGAATTTGCGGAAGCAGACGATAAAACCTTATTGGAAAGTATTCTGGATTTGAAAATTCTGTCCCGCGCCCGCCCAATGGACAAACAACGCTTGGTACAACTTCTTCAAAGTAAAAACCAGGTAGTTGCCGTAACCGGCGACGGTACGAACGACGCACCTGCTTTGAATGTTGCACAAGTCGGACTTTCAATGGGCGACGGGACTTCCGTAGCTAAAGACGCAAGCGATATTACCATTATTGACAATTCGTTCAGCAGTATATCAAGGGCGGTGATGTGGGGACGTTCGTTGTATCAAAACATTCAACGCTTCATCCTGTTTCAGATGACTATCAATGTCGCTGCCTGTTTAATTGTATTGATAGGAGCGTTTCTCGGAACCGAATCCCCCTTGACCGTCACGCAAATGTTGTGGGTCAACCTGATTATGGATACTTTTGCCGCTTTAGCGTTGGCTTCGCTGCCGCCCAATGAAAAAGTAATGCAGGACAAGCCTCGCAAAACCACCGATCATATTATCAATAAAGCGATGACAAAGAGTATTTTAAGTGTAGGACTTCTTTTTGTTGTCATTTTATTCGGATTGCTCCAATATTTCAAACATGCGGATATTACATCGTTAACCCAGTTCAATATTTTGACTTTCGGGCGTAGCTTCTTTAATTTCACTGAAGGCAACGGACTATCATCCTACGAACTTTCACTGTTCTTCACCATCTTCGTTTTTTTACAATTTTGGAATATGTTCAATGCCAAAGCTTTTATGACCGGAAAATCGGCATTTGCTTCAATCGGCCAAAGCGCCGGATTCTTAATGATTGCTTTAGTGATTGCCGTTGGACAGTGGTTGATTGTTACCATCGGGAAAGAGATGTTCAATGTTACTCCATTGCAATTAACCGATTGGGTTATCATTATCGGATGTACTTCAGTCGTATTATGGGTTGGAGAGATCGTGCGGATAGGTAGTCGATAAAAAAATTTCGTTTTGAAAAGATACATTAAAAAAATCCGTATCTTTGTCCCAAATTAGTATATTAATTATAAACGATAATTCATCATGAAAAAAATTTCAGTATTTTTCTTTACCGCTATTTTAATGATAGCTTTCTCAGCATGCAACGGAGCTAAAAAGACCGATACGCCCGCCGATCAGCCGGTGAAAAGTGATTCCGTTACGAATGTTGTTCCCGCCGCTCCTGCAGATTCCACGATGGCGGCTGTTCCCGCTACTCCCGCAATAAGTCCGGTAGATATGTTGAAAAGTTTTCAAGATTATGTAAAAGCGTATGGCGATGCTTACAATAATGCTGCAAAAAATCCTCAAAAATACGCTGAACTATCCGGACAGTCGCAACAAAAAGTGGCGGATATGGAAAAAATTAAAGATCAACTAAATGCAGCACAATTACAAGCTTATCAAAAAGCCCGTGATTTAGTGATTAAAATTAACAACGGCGGAAAATAATCCGGTTTGTCGCCGGGAAACAGCGTCTCAATAAATCTTTTTTAAAGTCGCTGCAGGGAAATAATGCGATACTATTTCCTTGTAAGTATTTCCTTTATTTCCCATAATTGCGGCGCCAATCTGGCAAAGACCAACACCGTGTCCCCATCCGGCGCCGTTCAGGATAAAAACATCCGGGAGAGGGGTGTTTCCGGTGGAGGTAAATATCTTTTCCACAACAAAAGCGGAACTGTATAAATGCGATTCGGATAAGGCTTTTCGTATTTCCAATTCTTTACCTATACTTATCGTTTGTTTGTCGCCTACGATTCTAAGACGAATGATTCGTCCCGAAACGCCGCGTTCAACCGGAATCAGGTCGAGAACGTTTCCGACATCAATACCTACTTTGCGGAGCAACAATGTTTTGATTTCCGATTGCGTTAGTGAAATTTTCCATCGATAAAAATCCTGAGTTTCCAAATCATAATCATTCAATACCTGTGAAAGTGCCTGTATGTCGTTGGTATTACAATAAGCCGGAGGATTTCCCAATATCCAGGCTCGAGCATTTTCTTCGTTCGCTAAATCAGTGTTATATTCAGTGACAAGCGACGGGTGACGAGTGACGTCGGCGTCAATCACTTTTGTCAAATAGGGGTGATTTACCGGCTCCCAAACATTTTCAAACTTCTCGGTGATTCCTCCGCAACATTTATAAAAGCGGGCGTCGCAGATAGCGCCGTTATACATCAGGACTTCTCCGCAGGTGGTTTTCAACGCTTCCTGTACCTGTGGCGACGAAACTTTGGTAATGCCTTGGTAACGTTGGCAATGATCATCGGCACACACGTCGTAACGGTCGTGATCTTCCCTGTCGTACCAGCGAATATAACCTTCATCATCACGCATCAGGCTTTCATAGCTGCCGCTTTTCTGAAGTTTTTTTCCTTTTTCCAACTGCGCTAACAACCAACTTCGTGAAGTTACGGCATGCGCTTTCAAAAACTCCAACGAAGAAGCTGCGCTCATTTCAGAGGAGATGACGCTCAACAGATAATCTTCAAGCGACAAGATGTTAACTGCGGTAATCAATCCGTTTTCGGCAAACAGTTTCAATTTTCCTTTGAAGCGTTGCGTCTCTTCCCTTTCCCAATGAAAATCCACCCCAATAACAACATGATACAATTCGAAACTGCATTCCTCTTCGTCTAACGGTTCCAACAGGACAAAATTATCGAATTGCCGTTGTTTGGCATTTAAAACAAGGGAGAAGGAAGAGTCTCTTTCGATAACTGCTTGCCCTTCTCCTTCGTATTTTTCGTTTCCTAAAACGTACCGAAATTTCCCGTTCAATTTAAAATGAATAGATTGGGAAGATAAAACGCCGACTTCTATAACAGGTACGTTCATGACGGTTGTTTATTCTTAAAAGGATTTGAATCCCATGATTTCGCGGACATCACGCAATACTTTACCGGCGCTTTCTCTTGCCTTTTCCATTCCTTTTGTTTGAACTTTGTGAAGATAATCCTTATCGTTCTTGATTGCATTAATTCTTTCGCGAATAGGAGTAGTTACTTTGATAATGTCTTCCGCTAATTGTTTTTTCAGGTTGCCATACCATTTCGTTTCACCTGTATTCCACAGGTTATCATAATAAGCGAGCACTTCCGGCGTGGAGACTACTTTCAAAATAGTAAATAAATTTTCGATGTAATCCGGCTTGGGAGTGTTCCGACCTTCAGGGCCGTTATCGGTCAAAGCGCCTTTTACTTTTTTCTCAATGACTTTCGGTTCATCTATCAAGTAAATGCAATTGCCTTCCGATTTTCCCATTTTACCGCTGCCGTCCAAGCCTGGTATTTTAATAAGTTCTTGTCCGAAATTATATGCTTCAGGCTGTTTGAAATATTCTACTCCGTAACGGTAATTAAATCGTTTTGCATAATTACGCGTCATCTCCAGATGCTGTTCCTGATCTTTTCCCACAGGGACATAATCGGCATTGTGAATCAAAATATCGGCTGCCATCAGGACGGGATAAGTAAATAAACCGGCATTCACGTTATCGGGATTTTGCCGCGCTTTTTCCTTGAACGAAACGGTTTTTTCCAATTCGCCTACGTAAGCCTGCATGCTCAATAAAAGGTATAATTCGGCAATTTCCGGCACATCGCTTTGGATGTAAATCGTCGCCTTTTCGGGATCCAATCCGCAAGCTAAGTATTCCGAGAGGACATTGGTTACATTGGCATTCAACAATTGGGGGTCGGGATGCGTGGTCAGAGCATGCCAATCGGCAATAAAGAAAAAGCATTTATTTTCTTCCTGCATTTTCAGGAAGTTAACCATAGCGCCGTAATAATTTCCCAAGTGTAAATTGCCTGTCGGTCGGATTCCGCTTAATACTGTCTTCATAAAAATATTTTTTTGAGCCGCAAAGGTAGCATTAAAATTCTATTCATTCCAAACATCGGGAATTCCTTCGTGACCGCGAGCTTTCACGGGCGTCTGATCGAAAGGCGGAGTTTTTCCTGCATGAATGGAATACAAGCATTTTGCTGTTTCCATCACCGCGCCTACTTGATATTTGTAGGGTCGGTCGGTAACATCCACGAATCCGCAATTGTAATTCTCCCCATCGGAACGTCCCGTCAAATCTTCATCTCCCCATTGGAAATAAGCCGTACCAATCAATCCGGGATGAGCAAAAGCATTCTCTGTATAATAACGATAAGCTACACCCCGTTCTTGTTCGGAATTAACCTGCCAAAGCGCTTGCGACATTCCCCGGTCAATGGTTCCGAAATGATATTCCCCGATAATCATAGGCATATCGGTCAGCCGGAAAGTACGATCCAGCACATCTTTATCCGGCGTCAGAGAATAACAGTTAAAACTGAGGATATCGAAAAAATCACGACAGATTCCCAACAATTCTTCATCCAAATCGGAAAGGCTGCCAAACCGGATACCAAGATTCAGGTGATTGGGATCGTAGCGCTTCATGGTTTGTTTTACGGTTTGCAGGAAGATGCGAAAAGTCCGGTAGATAAATTCCTTTTTCCGTTCCGGCGTATCTCCGGCTTTCAGGTATTTCTCCAATTCGGCTTTTATGGGACAATCATCTCCTTGCATGATAAGGTCGCAGAGACGAGCTTCCTGTCCCAGCCAGGATGGTTCGTTTCCGACGAAATATCCGAGAATCCAAGGATTATTTTTGTTTTTAGGCAGGTAAGACTTCATTGCCGAGTCCATTCTGGCGGCAAAACCGGGAGCATACACATCGGCAAGTCCCATTAATTTTCTTTCCATAGCTAAATCTCTCAATTGTTGCGTATAGGCTATTTGATTCAGATTATAAACCTCGGGGCTCGACCAATTGCCGATAGTGTTTAATCCCCATTTATTCATGCGCTTGATTATCATTTCGCAAGACTTCGCCTGATAATCCTCTCCGTAGCGACGGAAAAGATTCCACAGTCCGAAAGAAGCGACTTTTTTCCCTCTGAAGTTTTGTATGAATTGTTCGGGAGGCAATTGTTTGAACATACCTTCCCGCTTGTCCAAATCGCGGGCATTTCCACCTTCGCCCGGATTTACGCAATCTACACCTAAAGAAAGAAACAGATACCCGTCTGGATCGACGAACCACCAGCGTTCATCTACCTTTTGTGCCCGGAAAAATCCGGTACCTTTTACTTGCTTCTGCAGGTAACCTCCATAACGGGAATAATTGCAATCGGCACTAACCGTATCCATTTCTTCAGCTTTCCATTCTGCCTGCAACTGTCCAAGCGAATCGATTTTTTGTTCGTATTCGAGCAGATTGGATTGTCCAAATTCATCAACGGCAGGTTTTTCTCCCAAGTATTTATCGCCTGGGTCATCAATGGAAAGGGCGATAGAACGTATTTCAAATTCAGGATTCCCAATGGGAACACGCATTCGAATGCCGATAGAATCGACGCCATGAAGTTCTCCCCGTTTCCCTCCCAAATTAATCCATCCGGTATACCGGGGCTGGTTGAAAGTCGCTGCCAAGTCGATATTGGCATCCGGCATCCTGCGAAAGAATTTTAACGGAATCGCTAATTTATTCCACGCATTGGGCGTATAACTCATCATACGCAATTCATTATATCCCGAATCAGTAGTAAATCCTAAGTTAAAACGTTGCGATGAAGTGATCCGGTACTCCAATACCACGAAATTGTACTCATCCCAGTTGCGAGGCAAACCGGGCGTAATGTCCTTAATTGCAAACTTCTGCCCGGAAACTTCTTTGCTGTTGTCGAACCGGACAATAAATTGTTTCGGAGCAGACGTACATTGCGCTAATAAAAGCAAAGCAAAAGCCGATAAGCAGAATACAGTGTTTTTTATGTTTTTAGCCATATCTTTGTTAATAAATTTATTGCGACAAAGTTACGAGAATATTTCCGTTTTTCAAATATTTTAGCTTGCAATGACGAGGGAAAAACAAAAAATTAGCCCGTAATTTCAAATCCGGCTATTCTCAAATCATCCCAAAATCCCGGATAGGATTTCGAAACGACATTGGGGTTTTCAATTCGGATTTTCCCTGTTTTCAAGCAAACAGGAGCAAAAGCCATCGCCATCCGGTGATCGTCGTAGGTGGAAATTACCGGATTCGAATCCGGGTAGCAGCATTCACCCATCCATTCCATCGTAGCTTCGTTTGTTTTCAATATAAAGCCTAATTTTTTCAATTCGGTCTGTAACGCCGAAATACGGTCGGTTTCTTTTATACGAAGCGTTTGTAATCCGGTAAAATGAAAAGGAATATTTAAAAAGCAGCAAGTCACGGCAAGCGTTTGAGCCAAGTCGGGCTCATTGGTGAAATCGTAGTGTAAGGACTCCGTCGAAACCATGGTCTCAAACAACTCCTCCACTTTTGCATCTCCTTGAATGCTGTTTTGTTCCAGTCCGATTAATTTCACGCTTGCGGAATGCCCTGCCAATGCAACGATTTCGTACCAATAGGAAGCTGCCGACCAATCGTTCTCAACCGTGAAAGGAACCGGCTGATAGGTTTGCGGTTCAATCCGGATATGCTGTCCTTTCCATCCGGTTTCTACGCCGAAGGTTTGCATCAGGCGGATTGTCATGTCGATATACGGTCGGGAAATGATTGTCCCTTCTAATTGAATATCCAAGCCTTGTTGCGTGAGAGGCGCAATCATCATCAAAGCGGAAAGATACTGCGAACTTACGCCACCATTTAATCGGATTGTTTCTCCGGATAATTTTTTGCCGTAGATTTGAAGCGGAGGAAATCCTTCTTTTTCCATGTATTCGATTTTTCCTCCTATTTCTCGCAGTGAATCTACTAAGATTTGTATCGGACGATTTTTCATCCGTTCGCTTCCGGTAATTATCCAAGCGCCTTCGTGTTGAGCGAGATAAGCAGTCAGAAAGCGCATGGAAGTGCCTGCCGCGCCAATGTCGAAAACCATATTTCCCGTTTGAAGCGAAAGGAGCGCTTTTGCTAAAACTTGCGTATCGTCACTGTCCGATAAGTTTTCGATGGGATATTTGCTTTTACTTAAAGCATTAAGAATCAATATCCGGTTACTGATGCTTTTGGATGCAGGCAGCCGGATTTCCGCATGAATAGACGCGGGTGGTTGAATGGTGTATATCATTTGATTTTATTGTAAATATGAACCGATTTGTCCGCTGATTATAATAACGAAATTTTATCCGGTTTAGTGTTGAATTGCGTCTGAAGCAATCATTCCCCAGTTCCCGACTAAATAAATAAAAATTCTGAATCCATGCTTTCAATTTCCAAGACTATTAATTATCATTCAATGAGCGCCATGATAAAATAATATTTCCTCAATCTATATTTTTTCTTTTTTATGATTACCTTTGAGGATTATTTTAAGCAGCAATAAATCATGAAGCTGAGTTTATTTTTTCTTTTAATAGTTTTCATTTCCATTGCCGATTCTCTACATTCTCAAGAAACGCAGATGTATCGCTTGTATTTGAAAGACAAAGGAAATTCGCCGTTTTCACTTACACATCCCCAAGATTTTCTTTCTGCAAAATCCATTGAACGCCGAATGCGGCAGAATTTACCGGTCGACAGCATAGATCTTCCGTTGGATCCTACTTATTTGGAAGCTATTACAGAAACGGGCGGAACGATTCAATCCTACAGTAAATGGACGAAAACCGTTGTGGTTCATTTAGATGATCCGGAAATTCTTATACGTTTGAAAAGTCTACCGTTTGTAGATTCGGTGTATTGTGTTTGGAAAGGAACCCTTCCGGCAGAAAGGAATTATCCGATGGAGGATAATTCGTCGAGTTCAACGTTGCGGGAAGATGTTATTAGCAGTTACGGCGCAGGTTTTATTCAAATTGCTTTGAATAACGGACATTTGTTGCACGATGCGGGTTTTCGGGGAAAAGGAATGACTATCGGAGTTTTGGATGGCGGATTTGTTAATGTTGATAAAATAGACTATTTTCATCAGGATCAAATTAAAGGAATAAAAAATTTTAATCACGAAATAACCGATATGTTGCGTGAAGGCGCTGATCATGGAACCAGAGTGCTTTCCTGCATGTTATCCGATAAATCGGGCGAGATGATAGGAACAGCTCCTGATGCGGATTACTATCTCTTTCGAACGGAAGTGGTAAGTGAAGAGTTTCCGGTAGAAGAAGATTATTGGATAGCCGGTCTTGAGTATGCCGATAGTTTGGGAGTTGATATCGTTACCAGTTCGTTAGGATATTTCACATTCGATGATGCAACGATGAATCATATTCAGTCGCAATTGGACGGTCAGACCATTCCGATTAGTCGAGCTGCCAATTTAGCGGCTTCAAGGGGAATATTATTATTTAATTCGGCAGGAAACGAAGGGTTGAATGATTGGGGAAAGATTATCTTTCCTGCCGACGCAGAAAATATTATCACAGTCGGAAGTGTTGATAAAGATTCGATTCGTTCTTCTTTCTCATCTTTTGGTCTTACTGCCGATGAACGAATAAAACCCGATCTGATGGCAATGGGTTCTCGGAATTACGTTGTAGATAGTTTAGGTGGAATCGTTCAATCGAGCGGCACTTCGTTCTCAACGCCCATCATGGCGGGCTTAGCTGCTTGCTTGTGGGAAGCGCTACCCGATTTGAATAGTTTTGCAATGCTGCATTTGCTTCGCGAAACCGCCGATCATTTTCAACATCCCGACTCACTGACGGGCTATGGAATTGCTAATGTGTATAAAGCGTATAACGATCAGCCAACCGGCGTTCAATCGATATCTATTTCTTCCGAACCGGTTTACGTTTCTATTAGTTCTTTCAATAACCGTTTGTATATTAACGTAATCAATCAGAAACAATACAATCATTGCGGGATAGATATTTATACTACTTTAGGCAATAGGATATTAGCTGTTCCCGAATTATCCGGTTCAATTGATATTTCTTTCTTGCCGAAAGGGATTTATATTGTTTGTTTGCGGATGGATGATAAACAGTGGGTACGGAAATTTATTAAAAATTAGCTTATGGATTTTTTGACTCTTTCTCAATTAAACACCACTGTCGGCAAGGAAATGAAAAACGCTTTTCCCGAGACTTATTGGGTAATGGCTGAAACTGCCGATGTTCGCATCAATAACCGGCATTGTTATTTGGAACTTATTGAAAAGAACCCCATGGGCAACGGATTAATCGCTAAAGCCAGAGCTTACATTTGGGCAAATATGTTTGAATTGTTGAAGCCTTATTTTGAACAAACTACCGGAAGGAACTTCACCTCCGGCTTGAAAATTCTAATCAATGTTTCCGTTGAATTTCATCCGGTTTACGGTTATGGATTAAATATTTGTAATATTGACCCGACTTACACGCTGGGCGATTTACAATTGCGGCGGAAGGCCATTCTCCGGAAATTGGAAGAAGAAGGAGTACTTTCGTTGAATAAAGAATTGGAAATACCTCGTTTGCCGCAGCGAATTGCTGTCATCTCTTCGGCGACCGCTGCCGGGTATGAAGATTTTTGCCGCCATTTAACGGATAACCGGCAAGGATTCATATTCTATCCCCATCTTTTTTCTGCCGTTATGCAAGGCGAACAAGCCGAAGCGTCGATTATTTCTGCTTTAAATAGGATATTTCAACATAAAGATTTATTTGATGTTGTTGTTATTATCCGGGGCGGCGGTGCAACTTCCGATTTGGCGGCTTTTGATTCGTATGAATTGGCAGTCAATTGCGCTCAGTTTCCGTTGCCGGTCATCACGGGAATTGGCCATGAGCGGGATGATACCGTATTGGATTTTATTGCGTTTTATCGGGCGAAAACACCTACGGCTGTCGCCGATTTTCTGATAGAGCAATTGGATGAAACCGCCTCCGGTTTGTTCGATTTTACTACACATTTACCGCTTTCTGCACGGAGTCTGCTCGAAGGAAAACAAACATTATTGGAAATGTTCCGGTTGAGAATCCGTAATAGCGTCTCATCTTTTCTTTTAGTTCAAGAATCGCGACTCAAAGAAAAAGAATCATTCTTCCGTCTTTCTTCACCGGATTATATTCTTGCTAAAGGCTACTCAATCACATTAAAAAATGGAAAAGCGGTTAAGTCGGCAAAAAAATTGTCGCAGGGTGACAGTATCGAAACCGTGTTAGCGGAAGGGAAAGTGAAGAGCGTTGTGATGTTGGAAGGAATCTCAAAATAATTGCCTTTAATACGTTGAAGGGACTTTTGTCGTTCCTTTTTTATTTCTTCATCAAATACTCCTTAAACTCCTTGTAATCTTTCCCTAACGCAACGCTTAGTTTCCGGCCTTTCATAAATTTCTGTAGTCGCTCGGGAATTTCGATTGTACCTTGAATGATACTTTCAATCGTATCTTTGAATTTTGCCGGATGAGCAGTCTCGAAAAAAACGCCGGTCTCGTCCGATTGAAGGTTTTCCGACAAAGCGCGGTAACCGCACGCGCCATGCGGGTCAAGCAGATATCCGGTTGTCTCGTAGCAGGCTTTAACTGTTTGGCGGATTATATCATCCGTACAACAGTAACCGGAAATCAATTGCGTGATGGTTGCGTGATTATGGTCGTATAAATCCAGGATTCGGGCAATATTGCTCGGAGCCCCCACATCCATTGCATTTGCCAAGGTCTGAACAGAAGGTTTAGGATTATAAACTCCGGTGAGCAAGTATTGCAGAAAAACGTCGTTTCTATTGTTTGCCGCTATGAATCGTTTCACCGGTAAACCCATTCGATGAGCAACCAATCCCGCTGTAAGATTACCGAAATTTCCGCTGGGAACGCAAATAACAATGTTCTTTTTTACACCTGCTCGCAGTAATTGAGCATATGCATTGAAATAATAAAACGCTTGCGGAAGAAATCGAGCTACATTGATGGAATTAGCCGAAGTCAATCGTAATTTACCGTTCAACTCTTTGTCTAAAAATGCGGCTTTTACCAAAGCCTGACAGTCGTCGAAAACACCGTCAATTTCAAGAGCGGTAATATTTTGTCCCAAAGTAGTAAATTGACACTCTTGAATTGTACTTACTTTTCCTTTAGGATACAGCACATACACATGGATTTCATTCACACCGAGAAATCCGTTAGCAACAGCGCTTCCCGTATCTCCGGAAGTAGCGACTAAAACATTTATATCTTTAATTCCTTGCTTCTTAGTAAAGTAACTAAGCAGGCGAGCCATAAACCGGGCGCCTACATCTTTGAAAGCAAGGGTTGGGCCATGAAATAATTCCAAGCTGAAAATCGAATCGGCAACAGGAACTAAGGGGGTTTCAAAAGAAAGTGTATCATCAATTATTGCTTTCAATTCGGCAGGTTCTATTTCGTCGCCAAAAAATGCCGAAGCTACAACTAAAGCCATTTCCCGAAAAGTCATTTCAGCGATATTTTCGAAAAAGTCATCCGGCAAGGCTATGATTTTTTCAGGCATATAAAGTCCTTTGTCGCTTGCCAATCCTTTTATAACGGCTTCTTCCAGCGTGGCTGCCGGCGCTTGTTTATTCGTACTGTACCAGTTCATTCAAAAATATTTCAAATACAAAGGTAATATTCTTTGTGCAAATAAGCGGCAAGTTGCCGAAGCGTACTGAATTTTTTCGCAGTTTGTTGAATGTTCACTCTTTCAATTTTCGTAAAAACTCTTGTATTTTCAGTTCTTGCGGATTGTTTTGGGCTAACCAGAATTTTTTATCTTGAATCTTTTCCGGCAGATAATCCTGTTTAACATAATTTCCTTCGTAATTATGAGCATATTTGTAGCCTTTGTGGTAATTCAAGTCTTTCATTAATTGAGTGGGTGCATTTCTTAAATGAAGCGGTACCGGAAGATTGCCTGATTGGCTTACTTCCGCTAAAGCGTTTTCAACCGCCATATATGCAGAATTACTTTTTGGGCTGGTAGCTAAATAAACCGTTGTTTCGGCTAAAATAATTCTGCCTTCGGGCCATCCGATTTTTGTTAAGGCGTCGAAGCAAGCATTTGCCAGCAATAAGGCATTGGGATTTGCCAAACCGATATCTTCTGAAGCGGCAATCACTAAACGGCGGGCAATGAATTTAGGGTCTTCGCCTCCGGCAACCATTCGCGCCAACCAATAAATAGCGCCATCGGGATCACTTCCGCGAATGGATTTGATAAAAGCCGAAATAATGTCGTAATGCATTTCACCGCCTTTGTCGTAAGCTACCGGATTTTCCTGCAGGCGATCAATCACTTTGGCATCTGTAATAAGAATAGCTCCTTCCGTGTTATCCGACCCGTCGTCGGCATCAATAACTAATTCCAAAATATTCAATAATTTTCTGGCATCGCCTCCGGAAAAACGCATCAAAGCAGCAGTCTCCACAATTTTTACCTGCTTCTTTTTCAATTCGACATCTTCTTTTAACGCTTTATGCGCCAAAGCTAATAAGTCTTGTTCATCCAGACTTTTCAATACATATACCTGACAACGGGAAAGCAAGGGCCCGATCACTTCGAACGAAGGATTTTCGGTAGTAGCGCCAATTAGCGTAATCGTACCGTTTTCGACTGCAGAAAGCAGCGAATCTTGTTGGGATTTACTAAACCGATGGATTTCGTCAATAAAAAGAATGGGGCGTCTGCTGTTAAAAAAAACAGTTGATTTGGCTTTTTCGATCACTTCCCTCACGTCTTTCACACCGGAATTAATAGCGCTTAAGGTATAAAAAGGGATATCCAATTGTTTGGAAATAATTTTAGCTAAAGTAGTTTTTCCCACTCCCGGCGGACCCCAAAGAATGAAAGAAGGCACATTTCCGGAATCAATCATTTTGCGAAGTACGCTTCCTTTTCCTACCAATTGTTTTTGACCGGCATAATCATCCAATGAGGTAGGACGCATCCGTTCGGCTAAAGGTTGATTCATGAACAACGTAGAATCCAACCGACTTTCAGTTTGGATGAAGGCAGGAGACCATTAAACCGACAAATTTGCAGAACCGGTACGCCATACATTTTCGATATTTTTGACAAGGTATCGCCCAATCGCACGCGGTGGTAAGTAACCGAACGATTCTGCGTGGTATACCTATTGAATTTAGCAAAATTGATATTGTGTATGCTTACGGTATTAATATTTGTTTTATTGAAGAGGTAAGAATCATCATACGTGCAGAAATTATCGAAGTCAACAATATCGGCAGGGTCGATCGCCTGCCCTAAAAAACGACATTCGAAATGCAAATGCGATCCCGTTGAACGTCCCGTACTTCCTCCCAAAGCAATCGGTTGTCCTGCTTTAACGGCTTCTCCTTCAACTACTAAAAACTTGGATAAATGACCGTAAACCGTTTCCAACCCATTCGGGTGGCGAAGTACTAAATAATAACCAAAGCCTCTTCTTTCGTACTGTTTCACTCTTACTTTTCCTTCGAATGCGGCATAAACGGTATCTCCCATTTGTAATTTCAAGTCAGTTCCATAATGAAATTGCCTCCGGCGAGGACCGAAAGGTGAAGTTATTTTTCCTTCAACCGGCATCACAAAATTGGAAAGATCAATCCGGAAAGAATCCGGAATTGCAATTCCGGAATAAGATTTTAAGTATTGTTCGTTCCATATTCCTTCATATAATTCATCGGCTGGCGACATTTCTTCTTCTTCATTCAACTCATACTGCAACTTCACAGAATCAATAGCAGCTGCTTCCATCTTTGTAGTGACTTTATCGGCTACTAACTTGCGATTTTCATTTAATTTACCTATTTCCTCAGGAGTTAAGTTGCGTTCATTCTCCGTTTGTGCAAACAGGGTGCTAAACGGGAAAATCCAGAGAAAAAGAAAAACAATTCTTATAAAGGTATTTTTAATTTGTGTCATTTTGTTGATATTTTTCATAAAAATTAGAGTTCATTAGTAGCATATACATTTGAAATCGTACTCAAATTGTAGTCAAACAACTCTTCCTCTTTAAAAAAGCGTTGTATTTCTTCAGCAGCTGCTTCCGGAGAATCGGAAGCATGAAGAATATTTTCCCGCATACTCATACTGTAATCGCCTCGAATCGTTCCCGGCAATGCTTCACGACTGTTAGTAACTCCCGTAAGCAATCGAACGACAGAAATGACATCATTCCCTTTTAAACAGCACATGATTACCGGACATATTTTCATAGAGTCTTTTACTCCTTGAAAATATGGCTTGTCTTTCAAATGCGCATAATGCTCGCTTAATATTTCATCACTTAACCAGACCATTTTCAATCCGATAAGTATTAAACCTTTCTTTTCGAAGCGGCTAATAACTTCGCCTATTAAGCCGCGTTGAACAGCGGAAGGTTTAAGGATAACGAGTGTTTTATCTAACATGAAATGCTCTTAAAGTTTATGTATTAAAACTATTAAAGCTACAAAGAAAAGAAATAATAATCAGAATACCAAATAAATAATAGTTAAATATTGTTATACGCGTTTATTTTATTTTTATCAAATGCGCTATTTTTCAAAATTTCCAGTAACAAAATAGACCGGCTTAGAACATTCGCTTTCGTTGTGGTAACGGTCATAAGCGGTTACTACATAGTAATATCCCGATTCGATACTATTGTCAATCAGTAATTTATACGTATTGTCCGTTATTCGAACAGCAATTAAATTTTCCGGATTTTGAGTATCGACCGGAAAAGCTTCGGAACGATACAGATTATAGAAAACCGGTGGACTATTTTTTTCATGCGCTTTATCCCAATCCAAACGGAGGGAAGAGCCGGCGCAGCTGGCCGCGAGGTTGGACGGAGCTTCGGGAATCGTTTGGCTCAGCCAGGTCAACGGAGGCAATAATGCCGGCAGTTTGTAAAAGCGGGAACGCAATTCTTCCTCAAACCCATTGGAATTGTCTAACAAATAAGCTGTCCGGAAAAATGCGTTGCCTTGCGTTTTTGTTTCGCGCGAAAATTTGATTTGGTCGTAAATGACGGACGGTTCCCAACACGATTCTTTTTGGTCCATCTGAAAAGCGCCCAACCCAGGTACGACAAAACGGTTGTTGCTCCTTGATACCCAATCCTGTACAAAAGGATAAAAAAGCATGCCGGAATAATAGGTCATCGGGACAATAAAGTCCTGTTTCCCTTTTTCAAGCCAGTCCGCCGGATCCTGAAAAACCGAAGCATAAGCCGTCCAATGCCGCTGATTATTTCCCGGAATTTTTCGGTACATTCCCACGACCGAGCTGCTAACCTGCACCCACGGCTTCAACGCTTTAACCGTATCATACACCGCATAAACCAAGCGGTTGACGTTTTCTCTCCGCCAATCGTCTTTGTTTTTTCCATATCCGTATTGCCGGAAAGTGTCTTCATCCGGAAAGCCGGCGGCGACTTCGGGATAACGGATGTAATCCAAATGAATGCCGTCTACATCGTAATTGGAAACTATTTCCTTGATAAGCGAAAGGATATAAACGTTCGTTTGCGGATTTCCAGGATCGAGATACAGGTTTTTCTTAAACGTTTTTATAAGGCGGTTTCTGTTCAATGCGGCAAATGTTCGATTCAATTTTTTGTTCATCGCTTCCGATCCCATGGGATAGACGACAACCCAGGCATGACATTCGATTCCGCGTTGATGACATGCTTCAACGGCATATTGCAACGGGTCGTAATCAGCTGTGGAATAGGTTGATTTAATATATTCGCTACGTGGTTCTATCCCGGAGGGATAAATGACGTCGCCCCGAATCCGTGTTTGAAGAAAAACCATATTGATATGCGTTTCCTGCAGCCGGTCCAACATCCGGTCCAACCCGTCTTTTTGTTTTTTGATATCGTCTTCATTTTGAAACGGTTTTGGGGGCCAATCCAAGCCATAGTTGACCGTTAGCCAGACCGCCCGAATTTCCAGTTTTGGTTGCGCCGGTAGTAATTGGCTTAAACAGAAGAATAAA
>Ga0123354_10006139_pt1 | contig 17755 bp, 37 predicted proteins | sample TergutLab28metaG_2_FD_97872 | JGI IMG/M metagenome (GOLD analysis project Ga0123354, IMG submission 97872) | Labiotermes labralis P4 segment gut microbial communities from Petit-Saut dam, French Guiana - Lab288 P4 | ecosystem: Host-associated > Arthropoda: Insects > Digestive system > Gut ...
GACATGATCTAGTTCTTGCAAATTGAAGTACAGTGTGTGTGACATGATCTAGTTCTTGCAAATTGTAATACAGTGTATGTGACATGATGTAGTTCTTGCAAAATGCAGTACAGTGTATGTGACGTTATCTAGTTCTTGCGAATTGCAGTACAGTATATGTGACGTGATCTGGTTCTTGCAAATTGCAGTACAGTGTGTGCGACATGATCCAGTTCTTGCAAATTGCAGTACACTGTGTGTGACATGATCTGGTTCTTGCAAATTGCAGTACAGTGTGTGTGACATGATCTAGTTCTTGCAAATTGCAGTACCGTGTATGTGACATGATCTAGTTCTTGGAAATTGCAATACAGTTTGTGTGACATGATCTAGTTCTTGCCAATTGCAGTACAGTGTGTGTGACATGATATAGTTCTTGCAAATTCTTAATGAATTTGCACCTGTCCATTTTTTGTCACCGTGAATGGCTCTTTAATTTTCTCATACTTGTAACTTGGTACTGTATATTCTGTTACAGAAATATGTCCAGTCTTTGATGTCAGATGTTTGCAAGAGGGTTACCATGACTGTGTCAGAAGATGACTCACATGTACAGCGGTAGGTATAAGTAGTGTGAAAGAAATGCTGTAAAAACTACAAAATCTATAGTAGGTGTTTGCGGTAGTTGACTGGATAATATGAAACATCTTTTAAAATTTGAATTTTCATAAATAATTGACGTTTTTTATTTTGTGTATTATCACCACTAGTAAAAAATTATCTCTGGTCATCCTTATGAGGACAGGTAATTATGAGCATAATGCACGGTATGTACAACGTTAAGATAACAGTAGCCAGTGCGTATTTGGTTATTCTGTTACACATTTCTAATTATTCATAGGACAGTCCAGTAAATAGTCGTTAATGTATTCCACAGGCTTTGATATGTGTCGCAGCTATTGTCAAAACGTAATTTTGTGTCTATTCAGACATAATACTTAAGTTGAAAAACACAGTGAGTATTAACAGAAGTAATTGTATAGAATATTTACACACACACACACACACACACACACACACACACACACACACACACACACACACACTAATACTTCTACCTTCATGAATTATGACTGTATAGGGTACGTATTATAGTAGGCAGAACGTTGTCAGCAATGAAAGAAGCCTTTAAACTCCTGGATACAGCAGCCAAGAAGATGGGACTCACTGTTGATGAAATCACAACAAATTACACAGTTCCTGGCCATGGAAGAGCCCTTGCACTACAAAAGTTAGCCATTCAAGAGTATACTTTTGAAAGAATACATCAATTTGTGTATCTTGGTTCATTTCTAACAAATGACAATGGTTAGTCCACAGGTTGGAGCAAAACTTTGTGCTGCCAGTAACATTTATTGTGGGTTGCAGAGACATCTATGGTCCAGGCTATTTTCAAGGTGAAACAAAATTGTGTTATACAAAACTCTTACCCATTCAGTGTGGGAACTTCCCACTGTAGTCAGAAACAGTCCTCTCGTGTGTCCCTACACAAGTGATGCACCACACGCTAGCTCTAACAGCAAGAGCAACACCGCAACTCAGAAACAGCCTTTCTACACAGCTGTGCCATGAGCTGACAAGCATTGCACCCGTAGTCACTTGCCTCACCTCTATGACATGCTTTGCGCATTTGCCAGTCGCAGAGCCACTAGCTTCACGGACATGCAGAATAAAAGGCGAGTCATTCCGAGCACACAGTCATTTGTCTGAAAGGAGTGAGTCATCTAAAGGAGTAAGCAGGCGTATCAAAGGAGTAAGAGTTCAGGTGGCTCTCTGTGCATCACTGCAGCCATGCACTGTCCAGCCACGCACCCTGCCAGCAAGGACTATCAACTGCAGGCTAGGTTGCACTCCCGGCGACCGCACTTTGCTCATATGAGATGCAGCAGTGGCACACACACACGGTATCACCACTATACTGGTGGCACTATGGCACACGCCTCATTACAGCACAGCAGTCCTTGCTGTGGAGTACTATCGCAACAGCAGTTCCTGTATTTTAGGTGATTATTGCAATAAATTTGAGTAGAAATTGGCAAGGAGTATTATTGAAGAAAATAATACCAATCGGAACACAAATACTGCTTCACTGTTGTTATGTGTTGTGAAAGTTCGATCTTCTCGAAGATGGAAGGAAAGGGACTCAAAATCTCTGAAAGGAGAATTTAAGTATGATTTATTTTACAGTGGAGTAGAAAGGAGTCTGGACGACCAGATGTAATTATGAATTATATTATCTGTGTAAGAACCAGATATAGCTGTTACATTGAGGGGTGCAGACAGAGATGGCACGGCCATGCCATAAGGATGGATGGGGCAGCCAGACCCAAACAACTCCTGTTTGCTGAATCCTGGGTTCACCGATGAGCAGGGCGACTAAAATTACAATGTTCGGATTTTGTGGCATGTGACGTGGTGAATGTTGGTGATAGGAAATGTAGGAGGGAAGCCAAAGGGGAAGGAAAAATGTTGTAAAATTGTAAGAAATATTGATCGATGTGTACAGTGCTGAATAAAAGAATGATAATTTCATAAACATGAAGTGAAAATGTTAACATTGTGTTATACAGTGAAGAGCACTGTATTTGCAGCATGAGATGAAGTAAAGTGCATACAGCTGTAATAGTATTAAGCATATGTACAAAATAGTACAGCAACAAAAACAGTAACAACATTGAGGGTTAAAACCATGCAAAAGTGGGTATGGTGACTGAAAGATACGATTTTCATGATATCGTAACATTCCACACCTACTTACAGCACCAGAGCAACAAAAAGTGTCAAAATAATATCCATATAAGGAGATGAATACTGGCAATATATTCTTAAATGTGACATTGACACTGATTGTGGTTTCTTAGAAAACATCAATATATGTATAATGGATGTAGAGAGGATTGATAAATGGTTTAATTTGGTATAACAGTACCATATCTGACAGTCATTGGCTGATCAAGCAGCACTTGTCTGTTCAGCAAGTTCAGCATGTCCACTTTTGTGCACAGAATGCATGCACACTGTGGTCGGCCACAGTAGTGCAGATAGCAATGTGTGCAGTGTTGTGAAACAGTGACAGTGCAGCAGCATACTCTAATAGATGTGCAGAAAAAGTATTAGTGTTTGTTTGTTTGTTTCTGATGGAACAGCCCCCCCCCAGTGGACCAGGGCCTCCTTATTCACGAGGCTTCCAGATCACACACACAATGACGCATCATAGTCGGTAGGACTCTTCTGGACAAGTAATCAGCTTGTTGCAGAGACCTCTACCTGACAACAGACAGACATCCATGCCCCCAGTGGGATTTGAAACCACAATCTTAGCAGGCGAGTGACTGCAGATGTACGCCATAGACCGCGCAGCCACTGGAACCAGCTATTATTAATGTAGTGTAGTTAATTTCTGCTGGTACATTAGTTCACATTTACTGGGTTTGACATTGTTTTTAAATGGCCTCTTCTGGGGAGGGGATTCAGATTTTTTGTTTTTCATAAAAATGTAAGGAAGTTCTATAAATGACTGATGATGGTCTTCAGGATGCTGAGACCAACAGTGGTGGGACTGGCATGCCATGTGGGAGTGCCTGAATGCATCAGTGAAGTTGTGGCTGTCTTCAAGAAATGGATCACAAACCCATCGTCTGTGCCAAAGCCACACCCTGACCTCCGTTCCATAGTATATTCTTATGGTATGTATGTGAAGGCTGTGTTCTCTTGCCTTTTTCTTTCAGCTGAGTCTGTAACCTTATTCCAGCAGTGAATGATATGTTATCTCCTGCAAGGTTTTAAATTATTGCAGTCCAGTATTCCATGTTGACTGTAAGCACAGTCCTCTAATATATCAGAGTACCAGCTGACATGGTGGAAGATGCGAGAGCTCTTCAGTTGTTACATTACCTCCTGCCCAACCCTTGCCTCGGACAACGAAAGGAGAAACTAACTCTCTAAATCAACTTTTGATAGATAAGTAATAACCATCTTTCCCCCAGCACAGTTTTACTGTGGTTCAAACCAAGAAGTTATATACAGCAAAATTCTAGTAATCTGACTTCATAATCTGGCAATTCTGATAATCTGGCACTTGGGGAGGGGAGATCCAAGACCACACATTTTGCCAACTCCTAATATCTGGCACAGGCATTGATTCCATGACCATATCTTGGGTTATTTGAATGTTACTCCATTATAACAAACTTTCTCTCCCAGCAGTATACTTTGAGTTACCATAAGATGGTATTGTCCCACATCCTGATGGCATTGCAAGCAACGAGTGGGTCACACCACTTTGTTGACAAAATCCATAGTGTTTGTGTGAATCCTATTTCCACTGTGAAAATGTCGGGACATACTGCTATGTGTTTGGATTGTTATAATGGCTTTAGAAGATCCATGGATAAGTAAACAAGGTACTGCTAGCAGGAGGAATTACAGAACTTTAACAATTCTACAGAAGCTTGAAATAATTAGAAGACTTGAAAGGGGCAAAAATCATATAGAGGTTATGTCTTGGTACAGCACTGGAATTTGATCCTTCTATGATGTAAAGGTACAGAAGGACCAGTTACAATTGTTTGTGGCATCACATCAGAGTGCATGGGACCTTTTCAAGCAACAGGCATTGAATTAGCTGAAATCGCTTAAATATAGAGCAGTAAAGCAAATTACCTGTAAGAATATTGGTCAGTGTAGGTGCTGTCTGATAATCCATAATGTCTGACAGTCTGGTGCCTGTCTGGTCCCATGCATGCCAGATTGATGAAATTTCCCTGTAGTTCATCTTGTTCATGTAGTTTGAAAGCCTCAGTTGGGCAGATAAAAGTCCAGCAGTTTAATTCTTAGTTCTTATTGTTGGCTTGTTGGAAAGGTAAAGCCACTAAAATTATTCTAGCAGTTGTTGAGGAAATGGGTTGTATTAGTTATGGAAAGTTTCTGTGTTAGTGAAAAGACTGTAGCAGACTGTAGACATTGCTGTGTAGCACAAGAACTGATATCACACATTATTGTGGTTAAAAATGATTACATTAGTAGGGAAAGAGTTTGGTGGGTGGCTGAAAGAGATTTTACTGAAATGTCAGTGAATGAGTATCCATTACATCATTTAGGTATAAGGAAGTGTTTAGTGCCAGGTTGGTAATTATAAATACTTTATTCAAAGACACGTACTGACACCATCACAATATACACATTAATGTGTGCAGTGATGACATTTGTTTAAATGTAATGTGTAAGGAGCACAGACGTACAGTGATTACTTCACTCAGTATTTGAGGATATTGCATCATTCGTAGAAGTTAGTTTAGTGGTAATTCTTGCAGCAGTGCCAAAAGAGTGCAACAGAGAGGAGAGCTGTAACGTTTCCACAAATTCTGTCAGCCATTACAAATATCCTGCTATATGTCTCCTAGCTGTTGCATAACACATCACATGATACGCACTGACTTGAATTGTACAACTGGTGACTCATTTTGTTCACCCAAGTTGTGAAAGTGTGTTTGTTATTCTCCCAGAAGGGTTGAAACATGGGGCAGTACATAAGATGTTCATAAAGTGGTGATTTAATGGTGTGTGAGTGTGTGTTGGAGTTTATTGGTGTGTGAGTGTGTGTGTTGGAATTTATTGGTGTGTGAGTGTGTGTGTTAGAGTTTATTGGTTTGTCATTATGTGTGTTGAAGTTTCTTGGTCTGTGAGTGAGTGTGCTGGAGTTTGTTGTTGTGGAAGTGCGTGTGTTGGGGTTTATTGGTGTGTGATTGCATGTGTTGGAGTTTATTGGTGTGTGAGTGCGTGTGTTGGAGTTTATTGGTGAGTGAGTGTGTGTGTTGGAATTTATTGGTGTGTAAGTGTGTGTGTTCAAGTTTATTGGTGTGTGAGTGTGTGTGTTGGAGTTTATTGGTGTGTGAGGGTGTGTGTGTTGCAGTTTGTTGTTATGTGAGTGCGTGTGTTGGAGTTTCTTCTTGTGTGAGTGCGCGTGTTGGAGTTTATTGGTGTGTCAGGGTGTGTGTGTTGCAGTTTGTTGTTATGTGAGTGCGTGTGTTGGAGTTTATTAGTGTGTGAGTGCGTGTGTTGGAGTTTATTGGTGTGTGAGTGGGTGTGTTGGAGTTTATTGGTGTGTGAGTACATGTGTTGGAGTTTATTGGTGTGTGAGTGCATGTATTGGAGTTATTGGTGTGTGAGTGCGTGTGTTGGAGTTATTGGTGTGTGAGGGGGTGTGTTGGAGTTTAGTGGTGTGTGAGTGCGTGTGTTCGAGTTTATTGGTGTGTGAGTGCATTTGTTGGAGTTTATTGGGATGTGAGTGTGTTTGTTGGAGTTTATTGGTGTGTCAGTGGGTTTCTTGGAGTTTATTGGTGTGTGAGTGCATGTGTCAGAGTTTATTGGTGTGTAAGTGCGTGTGTCGGAGTTCATTGGTGTGTGAGTGCATGTGTTGGAGTTTATTGGTGTGTGAGTGCGTGTGTTGGAGTTTCTTCTTGTGTGAGTGCGTGTGTTGGAGTTTATTAGTGTGTGAGTGTGTGTGTTGCAGTTTATTGGTGTGTGAGTGATTGTGTTGGAGTTTATTGGTGTGCGAGTGCGTGTGTTGGAGTTTATTGGTGTGTGAGTGCATGTGTTGGAGTTAGTGGTGTGTGAGTGGGTGTGTTGGAGTTTATTGGTGTGTGAGTGCATGTGTTCAAGTTTATTGGTGTGTGAGTGCATTTGTTGGAGTCTATTGGTATGTGAGTGTGTTTGTTGGAGATTATTGGTGTGTGAGTGTGTGTGTTGGAGTTTATTGGTGTGTGAGGGTGTGTGTGTTGCAGTTTGTTGTTATGTGAGTGCGTGTGTTGGAGTTTCTTCTTGTGTGAGTGCGTGTGTTGGAGTTTATTGGTGTGTGAGGGTGTGTGTGTTGCAGTTTGTTGTTATGTGAGTGCGTGTGTTGGAGTTTATTAGTGTGTGAGTGCGTATGTTGGAGTTTATTGGTGTGTGAGTGAGTGTGTTGGAGTTTATTGGTGTGTGAGTGCGTGTGTTGGAGTTTATTGGTGTGTGAGTGCATGTATTGGAGTTATTGGTGTGTGAGTGCGTGTGTTGGAGTTATTGGTGTGTGTGGGGGTGTGTTGGAGTTTATTGGTGTGTGAGTGCGTGTGTTCGAGTTTATTGGTGTGTGAGTGCATTTGTTGGAGTTTATTGGGATGTGAGTGTGTTTGTTGGAGTTTATTGGTGTGTGAGTGGGTTTCTTGGAGTTTATTGGTCTGTGAGAGCATGTGTCGGAGTTTATTGGTGTGTAAGTGCGTGTGTCGGAGTTCATTGGTGTGTGAGTGCGTGTGTTGGAGTTTATTGGTGTGTGAGTGCGTGTGTTGGAGTTTCTTCTTGTGTGAGTGCGTGGGTTGGAGTTTATTAGTGTGTGAGTGTGTGTGTTGGAGTTTATTGGTGTGTGAGTGAGTGTGTTGGAGTTTATTGGTGTGCGAGTTTGTGTGTTGGAGTTTATTGGTGTGTGAGTGAATGTGTTGGAGTTATTGGTGTGTGAGTGGGTGTGTTGGAGTTTATTGGTGTGTGAGTGCTTGTGTTCAAGTTTATTGGTGTGTGAGTGCATTTGTTGGAGTCTGTTGTATGTGAGTGTGTTTGTTGGAGATTATTGGTGTGTGAGTGGGTTTGTTGGAGTTTATTGGTGTGTGAGTGCATGTGTCAGAATTTATTGATGTGTGAGTGTGTGTGTCAGAGTTTATTGGTGTGTGGGTGAATGTGTTGGAGTTTACTGGTGTGTGAGAGTTTTAGTGGGAGTTTATTGGTGTATGAGTGCGTGTCTTAGAGTTTATTGGTGTTTGAGTGCGTGTTGGATTTTATTGGTGTGTGAGTGGGTGTGTTGGAACTTATTGGTGTGTGATTTTGTTTGTTGGAGTTTATTGGTGTGTGATTGCATGTGTTGGAGTTTATTGGTGTGTGATTGTGTGTGTTGGAGTTTATTGGTGTGTCACTATGTGTGTTGAAGTTGCTTGGTTTATTAGTGCGTGTGCTGGAGTTTGTTGTTGTGTGAGTGCGTGTGTTGGGGTGTATTGGTGTGTGATTGCATGTGTTGGAGTTTATTGGTGTGTGAGTGCATGTGTTGGAGTTTATTGGTGTGTGAGTGTGTGTGTTGTAGTTTATTGGTTTGTGATGGTGTGTGTGTTGCAGTTTGTTGTTATGTGAGTGTGTGTGTTGAAGTTTCTTCTTGTGTGAGTGCGTGTTTTGGAGTTTATTAGTGTGTGAGTGCGTGTGTTGCAGTTTATTGGTGTGTGAGTGAGTGTGTTGGAGTTTATTGGTGTGTGAATGCATGTGTTGGAGTTATTGGTGTGTGAGTGCGTGTGTTGGAGTTAGTGGTGTGTGAGTGAGTGTGTTGGAGGTTATTGGTGTGTGAGTGCGTGTGTTGGAGTTTTTTGGTGTGTGAATGCATGTGTTGGAGTTATTGGTGTGTGAGTGCATGTGTTGGAGTTATTGGTCTGTGAGTGGGTGTGTTGAAGTTTATTGGTGTGTGAGTGCGTGTGTTGGAGTTTTTTGGTGTGTGACTGCATGTGTTGGAGTTATTGGTGTGTGAGTGCGTGTGTTGGAGTTATTGGTCTGTGAGTGCATGTGTTGGAGTTTATTGGTGTGTGAGTGTGTGTGTTGGAGTTTACTGGTGTGAGAGTGTTTTAGTTGGAGTTTATTGGTGTATTAGTCCGTGTCTTAGAGTTTATTGGTGTGTGAGTGTGTGTTGAATTTTATTGGTGTGTGAGTGGGTGTGTCAGAATTTATTGGTGTGTGATTGGGTTTGTTGGAGTTTATTGGTGTGCGATTGCGTGTGTTGGAGTTTATTGGTTTGTGAGTGCGTGTTTTGGAGTTTATTGGTGTGTGAGTGTGTATGTTGGAGATTATTAGTGTGTGTGTATGTTGGAGTTTCTTGGTGTGTGAGTGTGTGTGTGTTGGAGTTAATTGGTGTGTGAGTGCATATGTTGGAGTTTATTGCTTTGTGAGTGCATGTGTGTTGGAGTTTATTGGTGTGTGAGCACATGTGTGTTGTAGTTGATTGGTGTGTGAGTGCATGTGTGTTGGATTTTATTGGTGTGCGAGTGCATTGGAGTTTATTGGTGTGTGTGTGTGTGTGTTGGAGTTTATGGGTTTTTTAGTGTGTGTGTGTGTGTGTTGCAGTTTCTTGTTGTGTGAGTGCGTGTGTTGGAGTTTGATATAGTGTGAGTGCGTGTGTTGGAGTTTCTTGTTTTGTGAGTGCATGTTTTGGATTTTGTTGTTGTGTAAGAGTGTGTGATTGAGTTTATTGGTTTGTGAGTTTGTGTGTTTGAATTTATTGGTGTGTAATTGTGTGTTTTGGATTTTATTGTTGTGTCACTATGTGTGTTGAAGTTTCTTGGTCTGGGAGTGTGTGTGCTGGAGTTTGTTGTTGTGTGAGTTCGTGTGTTGGGGTTTATTGGAGTGTGATTGCATGTGTTGGAGTTTATTGGTGTGTGAGTGCGTGTGTTGTAGTTTATTGGTATGTGAGGGTGTGTGTGTTGCAGATTGTTGTTATGTTATTGTGTGTGTTGGAGTTTCTTCTTGTGTGAGTGCGTGTGTTGGAGTTTATTAGTGTGTGAGTGCGTGTTTTGGAGTTTATTGGTGTGTGAGTGAGGGTGTTGGAGTTTATTGTTGTGTGAGTGCATGTGTTGGAGTTTATTGGTGTGTGAATGCATGTGTTGGAGTTATTGGTGTGTGAGTGCGTGTGTTGGAGTATATTGGTGTGTGAGTGCGTGTTTTGGAGGTTTTTGGTGTGTGAATGCATGTGTTGGAATTATTGGTGTGTGAGTGCGTGTTTTGGATTTATTGGTCTGAGGGTGGATGTGTTGGAGTTTATTGGTGTGTGAGTGTGTGTGTTCGAGTTTATTGGTGTGTGAGTGCATTTGTTGGATTTTATCGGTCTGTGAGTGCATGTGTTGGAGTTTATTGGTCTGTGAGTGCATGGGTTGGAGTTTATTGGATTGTGAGTGCGTGTGTTGGAGTTTACTGGTGTGAGAGTGTTTTAGTTGGAGTTTATTGGTGTGTTAGTGCGTGTCTTAGAGTTTATTGGTGTGTGAGTGTGTGTTGGATTTTATTGGTGTGTGAGTGGGTGTGTTGGAATTTATTGGTGTGTGATTGGGTTTGTTGGAGTTTATGGGTGTGTGTTTGCGTGTTTTGGAGTTTATTGGTGTGTGAGTGCGTGTGTTGGAGTTTATTGGTGTGTGAGTTTGTGTGTTGGAGTTTATTAGTGTGTGAGTACTTTGGAGTTTCTTGTTGTGTGAGTTTGTGTGTGTTGGAGTTAATTGGTGTGTGAGTGCATATGTTGGAATTTATTGTTGTGTGAGTGCATGTGTGTTGGAGTTTATTGGTGTGTGAGCACATATGTGTTGGAGTTTATTGGTGTGTGAGTGCATGTTTGTTGGAGTTTATTGGTGTGTGAATGCATTGGAGTTTATTGGTGTGTGTGTGTGTGTGTGTGTTGGAGTTTATGGGATTTTGAGTGTGTGTGTGTGTGTGTTGCAGTTTTTTGTTGTGTGAGTGCGTGTGTTGGAGTTTGATGTTGTGTGAGTGCGTGGGTTGGAGTTTGTTGTTGTGTGAGAGTGTGTGTTTGAATTTGTTGTTGAGTGAGTTGATGTGTTGGAGTTTGTTGTTTTGTGAGTGCATGTTTTGGATATTGTTGTATTCTGAGTGCGTGTGTTGGAGTTTATTGGTGTGTGAGTGTGTGTGTTGGAATTTATTGGTGTGTAACTGTGTGTTTTGGAGTTCATTGGTGTGTCACTCTGTGTGTTGAAGTTTCTTGGTCTGTGAGTGCGTGTGCTGGAGTTTGTTGTTGTGTGAGTGCGTGTGTTGGGATTTATTGGTGTGTGATTGCATGTGTTGGAATTTATTGGTGTGTGAGTGCGTTTGTTGTAGTTTATTGGTGTGTGAGGGTGTGTGTGTTGCTGTTTGTTGTTATGTGAGTTTGTGTGTTGGAATTTCTTCTTGTGTGAGTGCGTGTGTTGGAGTTTCTTAGTGTGTGAGTGCGTGTGTTGGAGTTTTTTGGTGTGTGAGTGTGTGTGTTGGAGTTTATTCTTGTATGAGTACGTGTGTTGAAGTTTATTGGTGTGTGAATGCATGTGTTGGAGTTATTGGTGTGAGTGCGTGTGTTGGAGTTTATTGGTGTGTGAGTGTGTGTGTTGGAGTTTTTTGGTGTGTGAATGCATGTGTTGGAGTTATTGGTGTGTGAGTTTGTGTGTTGGATTTATTGGTCTGTGAGTGGATGTGTTGGAGTTTATTGGTGTATTAGTGTGTGTCTTAGAGTTTATTGGTGTGTGAGTTTGTGTTGGATTTTATTGGTGTGTCAGTGGGTGTGTTGGAATTAATTGGTGTGTGATTGGGTTTGTTGGATTTATTGGTGTGTGATTGCGTTTGTTGGAGTTTATTGGTGTGTGAGTGCGTGTGTTGGAGTTTATTGGTGTGTGAATGCGTGTGTTGGAGTTTATTGGTGTGTGAATGTGTGTGTTGGAGTTTATTAGTGTTTGAGTACATTGGAGTTTCTTGGTGTGTGAGTGCGTGTGGGTTGGAGTTTATTGGTGTGTTAATGCATGTGTGTTGGTGTTTATTGGTGTGTGAGCACATGTGTGTTGGAGTTTATTGGTGTGTGAGTGCATGTGTGTTAGAGTTTATTGGTGTGTGAGTGCATTGGAATTTATTGGTGTGTGTGTGTCTTGCGGTTTATTGGTTTGTGAGTGTTTGTGTGTGTTTTGCAGTTTTTTGTTTTGTGAGTGCGTGTGTTGAAGTTTGATGTTGTGTGATTGCGTGTGTTGGCGTTTGGTGTTGTGTGATTGCGTGTGTTTGAGTTTTTAGTTGTGTGAGTGCATGTGTTGGAGTTTTTTTGTTTTGTGAGTGCATGTTTTGGCTTTTGTTGTTGTGTGAGTGCGTGTGTTGCAGTTTATTGGTGTGTGAGTGCGTGTGTTGGAGTTTATTGTCGTGCGATTGCGTTTGTTGGAGTTTATTGGTGTGTGAGTGCATTTGAAGGAGTTTATTGGTGTGTGAGTGCATGTGTTGGAGTTTATTGGTGTGTGGGTGGATGTTTTGGTTTTTATTGGTTTGTTATTGCGTGTGTTGGAGTTTATCGGTGTGTGAGTGTGTGTGTTGGTGTTTATTGGTGTGTGAGTGCGTGTGTTGTAGTTTATTGGAGCGTGAGTGCTTGTGTTGGAGTTTATTGGTGTGTGAGTGCGTTTGTTGGAGTTTATTGGTGTGTGAGTTCGTTTGTTGCAGTTTGTTGGTGTGTGAGTGCGTTTGTAGGAGTTTATTGGTGCATGAGTGCGTTTGTTGGAGTTTATTGGTGTGTGGGTGCGCGTGTTGGATTTTATTGGTGTTTTATTGCGTGTGTTGGAGTTTATTGGTGTGTTAGTGCGTTAGTGTGGATTTTATTGTTTGTGAGTGCATTTGTTGGAATTTATTCATGTGTGAGTGCGTGTGTTGGATTTTATTGGTGTGTGAGTGCATTTGTTGGAGTTTATTTGTGCATGAGTGTGTGTGTTGGAGTTTATTGGTGTGTGAGTGCATGTGTTGGATTTTATTGGGGGTGAGTGTGTGTGTTGGAGTTTATTGATGTGTGAGTGCATGTGTTGGAGTATATTGGTGTGTGAGTGCATGTGTTGGAGTTTATTGGTGTGTGAGTGCATGTGTTGGAGTTTATTGGTATGTGTTTCTGCTTAGGACAAAGTTTGTTTTATAACTAATTTGCTATTTTTGTTATTTTTATTATTTTTTACAAGGGTTGCACAATATATGTATATGAGCGAGATTGAGGCTGGAATATGACTTCATAGCGTCCCTCCTTTGTGTGAGGCTAGCGAGGCTTCAGTAGTTGGCGTCAGTACTATTATGTGCGGGGCAGACTTCAAGGGGAGCTCTGCATGCTACAGGACATGTGTGTTATTAGATCTGCATGAGGCAGTGTTACTTTCATAGCCATCACTCCCAAGATTATTAAGTACAACATATTTTAATGCCTGGATTTCAAGGGGAGCTTGCGTGCTGCAGGACGCTTGTGTTATTAGTTCTGATTGAGGCAGTGTTACTTACATAGCCATCACTCTCAAGGTTATTAAGTACAACATTTATTATTGCGTGGCAGTTCAAGGGGAGCTCCGCATGCTGTAGGACGCTTGTGTTATTAGGTCTGTTTGAGGCTGTGTTACTTACATAGCCATCACTCCCAAGGTTATTAATGCGTGACAGTTCAAGTGGAGCTCCGCGGGGTGCAGGACGCGTGTGTTATTAAATCTGCATGAGGTAGTGTTACTTACATAGGCATTACTCCCAAGGTTATTAAGTACAACATTTATTAGTGCGTGGCAGTTCATCGAGCTATAATACATGTCAATTCTAAATAGACCATGAGTTTTTAGGGAACTTCATGAGAAGGGAGTAAATAGTACAAGAGTGTTTGTGTGTTATTTTAAGTAAATTTGAATTGCCACAGTGAATACAAGTATTAAGTTGCTAAATTTCGAGTTATTATAAAATTGGTGTGTACTTGTTAATAAGGGAACAGTATTATTTAGTTTTACTCACCCTTCAAGAAAGGCAAGATCAATTTATATATGTTTATTTTTGCATAATACATTATATTACTTAAACCAGCCATTAATGAACAGAATTGTTTAACCTCTATGTTTTCGAACCAGAGCGAGACATAGTTTTGGTCTTCTGGGCTGGATGCATAGTTTTGGTCCTACCTTGTCAGATATATAGTTTTGGTTCTCTTAAACCGGATAAACATTTGGTATTACATAGAACTGGTTTTTTTTGGTGCTGCAAATATTTGCTTACGCGAATACAAGTTACACTACATTATGCAACTTGCATTAAGGAAAACCACGGCAGAAATCTGTGGCGTTATACTGCACACAAAGGACGCATTCGGCGAGACTCGGAAGCATTCGTTCACATTCGGGTGTCATCTCCAGTCATCTCATTCTCCTACCACAGCAAACAACGAAAGTCCTTGAGCACTCACGGGATTTCACGAAGTCATCACTTGCAACGCAGGTTTCAACCAGAGCAGAGCCAGGTCGCTCACACTCATTCGTATCAGCTGTTACTCGAACGAGTTAGTAAATCAACATGGACCCGACCCGTCGCGGCCAACTCATCAGGCAAAGTGTTGTGGCCAAATCAGCTCTTACAAGAATGCATACATTCATTGAATCAGGTGATCGTAAACTAAATGAGATTCAGTTCAGGTTTGATTCCTTACAAGGCATCTTTGATAGATATGACACTGCACAAAATGAACTGGGATTATCTGATGATACAGATCATTTTGGTGATCAAGAACTATTTGAAAATCAGTACTACATAGTTAAGGCTAAGTTCAGTGAGCTTTTACATCCTGTGATTGACACACCATGGTCCAGGAACAGCTCATTACGAAGCAGTGGGTCAGGAAACAGCAATAACACTCCGAGGTCACATACGAGTAGCACACACATTAAGCTACCAACCATTGCATTGCCAACCTTCAAAGTTGACACATGTAACTGGTTACATTTCAGAGACACATTTGAGGCATTGATTGTTAATAACACAACCTTATATAATGTTCAGAAGTTTCACTATCTCATTGCTTCACTCAAGAATGAGGCCAAAGTTCTGATAAGTAATTTTCAGATAACAAATAAAAACTTTCTTGTTGCTTGGCAACTAGTGACACAACGGTACAATAACAAACGATTAATTGCCATGATGCATGCCAAGCATTTATGTCAAATGCCCCAAGTCAGAAAGGGAGATGCATCATCACTGCGCCAGTTAATTAATCATGTGTCCAGCCACATGAATGCCTTACAAGCATTGTCTTTGAATGTGTCTGTGCAAGAATTATTGTTGAGTTATTTGATGTTAGCCACACTCGACCCTGAAACGCAGCGAGAATGGGAGCTCATCACCGCTTCGCGCCCAGATACCCTGACTGAAGAATTAGTCACATTCCTGGAATCAAGATGCAGAGCTCTTGAGCTACTTCAGACAACCCAATCACTGAAGGTAATTCCTACCACTTCACGCTCTTCACACACAACTGGAAACAAGGTTAGTAAACAGTTCTTCTCCAACTAGCAACACAGCTACAATGCTGTTTGTGTAATGGATCACATAGACTCTTCAAATGTGACATATTTCTCAAGATGCAAGCTAAGCAACGCCTCAATAATGCCAAGCAATCAGGACTTTGTTTCATCTGCTTGCAACTATTTACAAGGAATCACACATGTTCGAAGTAAGTGTGTCGTCATTGTCACAAGAGACATCATACCTTGCTGCATATAGGCAGGCAAAATCAATCAACAAATAACAAGGGGTCAGCAACCAATGGTCCACCTGCAGATGCAAGGGGCAGCCCAACTGCAGAGGTCAAAACATATTGTTCATTCAAGGGCAAACCCAGAAATCACATTCTACTTGCAACAGTCATTGTGGAAGTTCAGAATAAATCTGGTCAGTATGTTCCATGCAGAGCTTTATTAGACTGTGCTTCTCAATCACATTTCATAACAGAGATATGTGTACAACATTTGAGGTTATCGAGAACCCAGACACATGCGTCGATACAAGGCATAAGCAATGTCAATACTGCAACACACCACAGTGTCTCAATACACTTAAGGTCTAGACATACAGGCTGGCATACAACACTTGACTTTGCCATCTTGTCTCACATTACTGGTACCACACCATCCACCAAGCTGGATAAAAGCACCTGGAAAATTCCCAAGGACATCAAGTTGGCTGATGAACAGTTTGATCAACCAGGGAGTATTGATCTACTAATTGGAGCTGACTTATTCTACGAGATGCTTCGATCAGGCAGAAGGACACATCCTGGCAATTATCCAGTTCTACAAGAGACAGTTCTTGGCTGGACACTCTCTGGTTGAACTCCAGCCACTACTACACAGAGTGACCCTCGGCATACGTTTCTGCTCCGAGAAGACAACAGTCTGAAGCACAATTTAAACCGCTTCTGGGAGGTGGAACCCATGGAGCAATCCACCATGACAACAGAGCAACAAGTCTGTGAACAACACTTCATCACGCACGCAACCCAACAACAAGATGGAAGATTTGTTGTTAGACTGCCAACAAAGATGGATCCCAAGCAACTTGGATCTTCTTGCCTCTCTGCAGAGCGAAGACTACATGCCATTGAACGTAGACTGGAACGAGATCCAGAATTCAAGGTTCAGTACCACAATTTCATGAGGAAATACAAAGGACTAGATCACAGGGATCCATTGAATTCCCAAGAGGGGAAGAAACATCCTTCTGTCTACCAATCGTCCATTCTTCAAGGAAATATGTTCCACCACAAGAGCTCGGATTACTATGGAATCCAACAAATGATCAGTTTCAAGTCAAGAACAACACCACCCAGGTGCAACCAACAAACTCCACAGCGAGCACAAAACGAAGGGTGCTAGCCACTACAGCATCAATATTTGATCCTCTCGGACTGCTTAGTCCAGCTGTCTTTGCCTACAAGATATTTCTACAGAAATTTTGGCAAGACAAACTACAATGGGATGAACTACTTCCAGCTCACCTATAACAAGAGTGGAATCAGCTGCTGCAGACTATTCCTAAATTGTCACAACTCAGGATAAACCGGAAGGTTATCTGCTCCAATGTTGTCAACATACAAATACATGGATTTTGTGACAGCAGTGAATGAGCCTATGGAGCCTGCCTCTACATTCATTCCACAGACAGTAACAACAAGACATATTGTGAACTTATGTGTTCCACATCAAAGGTGGCCCCACTGAAACAATTAACCATACCAAGATTGGAGCTTTGTGCAGCTACATTGTTGTCCAAACTGTACAAGAAGGCCATAGGCGCCCTCAACATAACAATAAATGAGTCCTACCTATGGACAGATTCTTCCATTGTACTCACATGGATACAGGGTCCACCAAACAAATGGAAGACATTTGTAGGCAACAGAGTTGCCCTCATTCAAGAAGAATCAGCATCAGCTTCCTGGAGACGTGCCATCTTAATCCAATCATGCTGATCTCATTTCAAGAGGAATTGAACCTACAACACTGTCAACATCCACACTATGGTGGAAGGGACCACAATGGCTTTCACAGGAGCCATCCAGCTGGCCTACAATAGAGATCAACACACCCACAGACAACCTGGAAATCAGAAATGTGCATATTGCATGTCTACAAACTCCAGAAGACACCACACAAAGATTTTCCAAGTTGAACAGACTCAACAGAGTAATTGCATACTGCAAGAATTTCATAAGCAACTGCAGAAATCCCAAGGCCAACAGGCAATCAAATATCCTCTCCACACGAGATCTTGACCAGGCTCTGACTTGCTGTGTGAAGATGGTACAACAAATTTCTTATGCACAAGAAATGAAGAACTTAATGGAACAACAAGAGGTTGCAGCCAGCAGTTCTCTGAAGACACTGCATCCCTTCATAGATAAGGAAGGTCTTCTCAGAGTGGGAGGAAGATTACAGCAATCCACGCTTCCTTACCAAACATTGCATCAGATGATTTTGCCTTCAAATCATCACTTCACAAAATTGGTTGTCTCAGCAGAGCACATAAGACTTCAACATGTTGGGCCACAACTCCTAATAGCATCTCTATGAGAGAAATATTGGATACCAAGAATAAGAAACTTGGTGAAAACAGTCATTCATCAGTGCCTAACCTGCTATAGATTCAAGGCACAAGCAACACA
>Ga0123354_10006145_pt1 | contig 17752 bp, 13 predicted proteins | sample TergutLab28metaG_2_FD_97872 | JGI IMG/M metagenome (GOLD analysis project Ga0123354, IMG submission 97872) | Labiotermes labralis P4 segment gut microbial communities from Petit-Saut dam, French Guiana - Lab288 P4 | ecosystem: Host-associated > Arthropoda: Insects > Digestive system > Gut ...
AAGGTGGTGTATTTCGAGTCGACGGGCAGCCCGCACACATGGACGCTGAAAAACCGCGTTGTGGGCGATATACTCGTGACGAGCACGGAATGGAAGTTCTTCGAGAACAGGAGGTATTTCACAAACCCGGACGTGCGCAACTATCACGACGGCGTTTCGAAAGAGCCCATACAGTCCTGCATCAAAATCTACGACGTCTCAAACCCCGAAAAACCGAGGCTGCTGTCGTTCTTCGAGACCGGCGTCTGGTCGCCGGAAGGGGGATGCAGCGAATGTCATCGCTTCTGGTTCGACGGGCACTATGTCTATCAGGCGTGCGAAGTCCCGGGGTATGAAGGGAACATCATGCTCACGATAGACGTCTCAAACGCCGAAAAGCCGCGCGAGGTTTCAAAATTCTGGATCAAGGGGCAGTGGATCGAAGGCGGCGAAAGGCCGAGCTGGCCGAGGAGCCTGCCGCGCAAATGCCAGCTTCACCATCCGATCATCAGCGGCAACCGCGCCTATACGTCGTGGTTCGGTCAGGGGGCGGCGATCGTCGATATTTCAGACGTACGCATCCCGACCCTTATTTCGCATTTCAATATCGATTTCGGCGGGCAGATGCACACGTTCCAGCCGATCAAGAACGGTGAATTTGCGGTCCTGATCGGGGAATACAGACATGCCTGGATGCTCGATATCAGCGATGAGGAACATCCAAAGACGATCGAGGTGTTCCCGAAGCCGCCGAGAGAGCTCCTCGAACGCGGCGTGGGCAATACATGGGGCCCGGGGCAGCACAATATGTTCGAGTATGTCGGGGGCCCGGACGCATGGTCGAACGAGGACATCATATTCATGACGGCCGGCGCGGGCGGTCTGCGCATATACGATGTCAGCGATCCGTATCGCATTGAGGAGATAGGCTATTATGTCCCGGGTACGCCGAAGGTCTATTACGATCCGAGGGGCGTGGAGCACGCGAGCAACGGCGCCGGCGTGGACGTGGCCGATGTGTGGGTCGACCCGAACGGGCTGTGCTATCTCACTTCGTACAACGGCGGCCTGGAGATCGTCGAATTCGAGGGTTGATAGATGAGCGAACTTTCCGTACCCATTTTCAATACTGTTCACGGCTCTACCGTAGACGGCTGGGGCGTGCGCACGACCGTCTTTTTGAAGGGCTGCCCGCTGAGGTGCCTGTGGTGCTGCAATCCCGAAGGCCAGAAGAAATATGTGGAGTTGAAATACACAGCAGAAGACTGCAACAGCTGCGGCAATTGCATCCCCGTGTGCCCGAAAAACGCCATACATATGAAGGCCGGTCACGAACCAGTGGCGGTGATAGACAGGGAGCTTTGCGACAACTGCATGGCCTGCGTGGACGTCTGCTATGTCGGGGCGATGGCGCCGTTCGCGAAGATCTACACCGTAGACGAGCTGTTTCGCGAGATAGCAAGGGATCAGAGTTACTACGGCGAGGACGGGGGCGTGACCATCGGCGGCGGCGAGGCGACGCTGCACCCGGAATTCACGTGGGAGTTCATCCGGAAGTGCAAGAAGGCCTATATACACACAGCGCTGGATACCTGCGGCTATATTGATACCGAAACGGGTATGAAGTGCCTCGAGGAAGCCGATCTTACGCTGTACGATATCAAGGGGCTGGCGCCGGAGACGCACAAAGCGGGTACGGGCGTAGACAACGCGTTGATCCTGAAAAACCTGAGGTACAGGGACAGCCTGGGCAAGGATATCATCATCCGGCTGCCGCTGATCCCGGGGTATACGGATTCTATTGAGAACCTCAAACAGGAAGCGGAGCTGATTTCAGGCCTGAAAACGGTTTCGCGTATCGACATCATACCTTTTCACAAGTACGCGGAACTGAAGTACAGGCAGCTGGGCTGGCCACTCCCGTATATCTTCGGGGAGGAATTCCCGCAGGAACGTGAACAGGAAGTATTGGATATATTTTTGGAGGCCGGTTTGCCTGCCCAACTCGGGGGCTGAGCCGGAATAGTGTATGAAGGAGGAAGACATGAGTTATAAGGAGAGGATCGAAAGACTCAGAGACCATATGGTCGTGAAACCTTCGGTGAGCGTGATTAGGGGCAAAGCGTGGACTGACAGCTACAAGGAAACGGAAGGGCGGGAGCCGTTTTTCCGGCAGGCCCTGGCGTTGAAAAAGACGCTCGAGACCGTTCCCGTGCTGCTTGACGACGACGAGCTGCTCGCCGGGCGGATTACCGAATTTTGGCGGGGTTCCATGCTGCTGCCGGAAATCAATATCCAGTTCCTTGAAGAGGAAATGGACGATATAGCCTTAAGGCCGCGCTGCACGTTCGAGCCTATTCCCGAGGACAAACAGAAGGTCATCTGGGAGATGCTCGATTACTGGAGGCCTCAGAACCTGCACAAGATCTGGCAGAACAAGATACCTCCGGAGATGCTGAAGCATGAATTCAACGGTATGCTCGGCGGGGCCACGTTTTGCGATAACGGGCATTATTTGACGCATGTCAGCGCCGACTACCCGAAGCTGCTCAGGGTCGGGCTGAAGGGTATCAGGAAAGAGATCGAAGATGAGATTGCAAATGTCAACATTCTCGTCCCCGAAGAATTTGAGAAGCTGCAGTTCCTGAACGCGGCGCTGATCTCAAACCAGGCCGCGATGGATTTCGCGATGAGGTACTCGAAGCTTGCGGCGGAGCAGGCGGTGAAAACGAGCGACCCGGTGCGGAAAGCGGAGCTGATGGAGATCTCGCGCATCTGCGCGAAGGTGCCGGCGGAGCCCCCGGACACGTTTTACGAAGCGATCCAGTCGATGGTCATGGCGTGGACTGTCATCAATATCGAAGGTCAGGGCAACGGGCTTTGCTTCGGCCGTGTGGACCAGTTCCTCTATCCATATTTCAGGAAGGAAAAGGACGCGGGGACGCTGACCGATGAATTCGTAAAAGCCCTTATCTCCATGCTCTATGTGAAGACGAACGGCGTCGTGAATGTCTACAACAGATATACGTCAAACATCTTCACGGGCTGGCCGCAGACGATGAATGTGAACGTCGCCGGTATAGATAAATACGGGCACGACGCCGTCAACGAGTTGTCGTACCTGTTCGTTGAAGCGGACCTTGACGTAAGGCTGACGCAGAACGACATCGTTGTCCGCGTCGAAAAGAAGACGCCGAGCGCTTTTGTCATCAGGTGCCTGGAAGTCGCGAAGGCGCTGCGCGGCAAAGTCAAGTTCATGAGCGACAACACGATACTCCAGCAGCTTCTGCACGACGGCTACAAACTCGACGACGCGAGGGACTATGTCATCACGGGATGCAGCACGGTGAACGTACCGGGCAGATCGCTCGACGACCCGGGCGTCCTTTTGAATATGCCGCTGCTGCTCGAACTGGCCCTGAATGACGGGAAACGCAAGCGCGACGGCGAACAGCTCGGCCCGAATACCGGGGACGCGAGGCAGTTTCAATCCTACGAGGAAATATGGGAAGCGTACAGGATACAGTGCGAGCATATCTTCCGCATAGCGGTGCCGCTTCGCAGCGAAGACCGTTATGTGTATGGCAAATACCGTCCGGTTCCGTTCCACTCCTGCCTGTTCAACGGGCCGATCCAGAAGGGTCGCGATATGTGGGACGACGGGTCGTTTTACGGCAGGCTGTCCTTCTCGCCTTCCGGCGTCCCGAACGCGGGGGACTCGCTGGCCGCGATCAAGAAGGTCGTTTTCGAGGATAAGGCTATTTCGATGACGGAATTGCTCGACGCTCTCGACGCAAACTTCGAAGGCCACGAGAGGACGCACAAGCTTTTGTCTGACGCGCCAAAATACGGAAACGACATAGACTACGTCGACTACATCGTCAACGACATCCTCATGATGTGCGTGGATATCATCACGCCGATGATGTGCGCCGGCAAGGCGAAAGCAACAGTCTCCCCGGCCGCGCTCTCGGCCAATGTGTCGATGGGTCTCGATGTTTCGGCGCTTCCGGACGGCAGGAAAGCGTTCCTGCCATTGTCGGAGGGAGGCATCTCCCCGTACCAGGGCCGCAATGTCAGCGGGCCGGTCGCGACCTACCGCTCCTGCGCAAAGCTCGATCATGTAAAACTGACAAACGGCTCGATCTTCAATATGCGGTTCAGCCCGAAGGATCTCGACACCCCGCAGAAAATCAAGAAATTCGAGCAGATGCTCCGGACCTTCCTCGAAGAAGGCGGGTTCTTCGTGCAGTACAACATAGTCGACACCGAAACCCTCAGGGCGGCGCAAAAGGACCCCGAGCAGTACAAAGACCTGCTTGTCCGCGTAGCGACGTACAGCGCGTATTTTGTGGAACTCGGGGAAGACCTGCAGGAAGATATCATTAACAGATTGTCGCAGGACGTAAATTGAAAGGGAAAAAATCATGAGAGTAAATAAAGAAAGGGTTACGAGACTCAGGAATCAATTGATCGTCAAACCGTCTGTTTGTCTCGAACGCGCGAAGTACCTGACGGATTCCTACAAGGAAACGGAAGGGCATGAATATCCATACAGACAGGCCGCCGCCCTCGAGAAGATACTGGCAAACATCTCCGTGCATATCGATGACGACGAGCTGCTCGCCGGCCGCATCACGAAGTTCTGGCGCGGGGCCATGGTGCTCCCGGAAATAAACGCGCAGTGGCTCAGGGAGGAAGCCGACATGATCTCCACGCGGGCGACGAACACATTCCAGCCCATGACGGAAGCGGAGAAGGTTCAATTGTTCGATATACTGGACTATTGGAAGGAACGTGAACTCCTCGAGATGTGGAAGAAGAAGATGGTTCCGGAGATCTACGACGGGTTCATGTACACGGGCCTTCTCGGCGGCCCGACGTTTGCGTCGAACGACCACTACCTCACGCACGTGAGCGCCAAATATGAAAAGCTTCTGGATGTCGGGCTTTTGGGCATCCGCAAAGAGATTGAGGACGAGATCGCGGGCCTTGACCTGACGATCCCCGAGCATTTCGAGAAAATGCAATACCTGAACGCGATGCTCATCTCGAACAAGGCGGCTATGGACTTCTCGCTGCGCTATTCAAAACTGGCGGCGGAGCTTGCGGTCGCGGAAAAGGATCCGGAACGCAAAGAAGAACTCATGGAGATATCCCGCATCTGCGCAAAGGTGCCGGCCGAGCCGGCGGATACGTTCTATGAATGTATTCAGTCGATCGTGATGGCGTGGACGGTGATCAATATCGAGGGGCAGGGCAACGGCCTGTGTTTCGGAAGGCTCGACCAGATACTCTACCCGTATTATACCCGCGAAAAAGCCGCGGGTACGCTCACGGACGATATGGCGAAAATGCTCCTGTCGATGCTGTATATCAAGGCGAACGGCGTCGTGAACGTAGACGACACTATGACGTCGCAGGTGTTCACGGGCTGGCCGCAGACGATGAACGTCGATATCGGCGGGGTCGACAAAGGCGGGCATGACGCGGTCAACGAGCTTTCACATATCTGCCTTGACGCGGATCTCGACGTCGGGCTGACGCAAAACGACACGGTCGTGAGGATCTCGAAGAAAACGCCGAGCTCGTTCGTAATACACGCGATCGAAGTAGCCAAAGCGCTTCGCGGGAAGGTCAAGTTCATGAGTGACGAGACGATCATCCAGCAGCTCCTGCATGACGGATATACGCTCGACGACGCGCGCGACTATGTCATCACCGGGTGCAGCACGGTCACCGTGTCCGGCAAGTCTGTCGACACTCCGGGGACGCTCATCAATTGCCCGCTCTGTCTTGAACTCGCGCTGAACAACGGCGTGCGCAGGCTCGACGGACTTCAGCTTGGGCCGAAGACCGGGGATCCGAGGAAGTTTACGTCGTACGAAGAGGTTTGGGAAGCGTATAAGACGCAGGTAAAGCCGGTCTATGAGGTCGCGGCGCTTTTCCGCAGTTCGGATCGCTATCTCTACGCAAAGTGCAGGCCGATCCCGTTTCATTCACAGCTCTTCCTTGGCACGATACAAAGCGGCAGGGATATGTGGGACGGCGGCACGTATCACTCAAGATGCTCGATTTCGCCGACCGGCGCGCCGAACGTGGGCGACTCGCTTGCGGCGATCAAGAAGGTCGTTTTTGAAGACAAGGCTATCACGATGTCCGAGCTGATCGACGCGCTCGACGCCAACTTCGAGGGGCATGAAAAGACCCTTAAACTCTTGTCCGACGCGCCGAAGTACGGTAATGACATCGACTATGTAGACAATATCGTCAACGAAGTGCTCTTGCACAGCGTGGACGTCGTGACACCGCTGAAGGGTCACGCGGGCAGCAAGATGACGATTTCACCGGCCGCCCTTACAGGCAATGTGCCGCTCGGTTCCCTTTGCGGCGCTCTGCCCGACGGACGCAAGGCAGGCCTGCCGCTCTCGGAAGGCGGCGTCTCGCCCTATCAGGGCAGGAATGTCAGCGGACCTGTCGCGACATACCGCTCAGTCGCCAAACTCGACCATGTGAAGTTCACGAACGGCTCGGTATTCAATATGCGTTTCAGCCCGAACGCCCTGAAGGACGCGGCGAGCGTCAAGAAATTTGAGCAGATGCTCAGGAATTTCCTCGAGGAAGGCGGGTTCTTCGTGCAGTTCAACATCGTCGACACCGAGACGCTTCTGGCCGCGCAGGAACATCCCGAGGACTACCGGGATCTCCTCGTTCGAGTCGCCACGTACAGCGCGTATTTCGTCGAACTGGGCAAGGATCTTCAGGACGATATCATCAACAGGCTGACGCAGGATATGAATTAAGGGAGGCTCAAAATGGCAGACATAAGATACAAACCGCTTCATGTCGGCATCAGCGTCAGCAATATCGAAGACGCTGTAGCGTGGTTTGAGGATGTATTGGGGTTCAAGCTGAGGGAAAAATCTGAATTCACCCCGATGGGGTTCCGCGTCGCTTTCATCGACAACGGGGGCGGATTCGAGGTAGAACTCTTTGAGAACAAGGAAACGAGGCCTCCGTCGGAAGACAGGTTCCACCCGGATACGGATTCAAAGACGCAGGGTACGAAGCATATCGCGTTTGAGGTCGACGATCTTGACGCGGAATTGGCGTATTTCAAGACGAAAGGGATAGAACCCGTGATGGGCCCGGCTTTATGTTTCGGGCTGTACGTAGCGTTTATTCACGGCCCCGATAAAGTTTTACTTGAATTTATTGAGTGGAAACGGTAGTATGCTTAGTGAATAAGAATGGGTATACAAACATTAAGGACAAATCATTTCGCGGTAAGCGTGTCTGATCTTGAAAGATCGATTGCCTGGTACCAGCGGGTACTCGGGTTCAAACTATTATGTCGCAACATGATAGAACATATTGATACCCCGGTTGCCCATCTGGACTCGCCTGATTCGGGGTTTGTGCTTGAATTGTATTCCCCTCCTATGGCGAAACCTGTTCCGGACGAACGCAAAACCCCCGACGAGGATATGATGACCAACGGCAATAAGCATTTTTCGCTGACGATCGCGGATCATGAGCAGACGCTGGCCGAGCTCGAGGAGATGGGGATACCCGTTGTGTTCATCGCTCCGTGCTGGGGGACGGTAGGGGTTTTCATCAACGATCCCGACGGAAATATCATTGAACTGTTTGAGGGCGATATGCGGGAGAAGGTCAATGTTTGATAAGTTATCACTTGTAATGAGTGTTAGTTAAGATAATTTATAGGTTAAGTGTTAGTAAATAATTTGAGGAGGAAGAAATATGTTTAAAACAAAAGCTAAGGTACTGTTGATGCTCGTGACGTGCATTCTGCTTGTGTTCGGAATGGCGGCATGCAGCGGCGGCGGCGGTGGCGGCGGCGGGAGCACCGACACAACGACCCCGCCGAGCGGCGGCGATACGACGACCCCGCCGAGCGGCGGCGACGCCACGACGACCGACGACGCGCAGGCGGCGTACGCGGTTGCCGGCGCGAATATCGCGTTCATCATCCCGGCAGACGACAAACTGGCGATCAACGACAGGGGCTGGATCCAGGAAACGTGGACGGGCGTGAAAAACTTTGCCACCGCAAACGGCAAGACCTGCACGTGGTATATCCCGCTCGACAACTCGACCCAGGGTTACTATGACGCCATCACGACGGCTATCAACAGCGGCAGCGAGGTCATCCTTGCGCTCGGCTCACAGCCTGTAGAGGGCGTGGCCCAGGCGGCTGTGGACTATCCGGACACGTACTTTATCACGGTTGAAGGAAACGGGATGGAAGATTACTTGCAGCCCAATACCTATTCTTTGCTTCATCAGTCCGATGAGGCAGGGTTCCTTGCCGGTATCGCGGCTGTCAAGGCCGGGTTCAAGAACATTGGACTCGTAACGGGCCTCGACATCCCGCCGATGAACATCTGGACCTACGGATACCTTCAGGGCATCAACTATCAGGCCGGTCTGGGCAATGTTACGGGAATCCAGGTAAGGCATCACTATGTCAACACCTCCGCGACGTCCCCCGATGTTCAGACGCTCTGCGCTTCATGGTATGAAGACGGCGTTGACCTGATCATCCCGATGCTCGCCGGCGCGACCCCGTCGATGTTTGCGGCGGCTGACGCCGCGCAGAAGCCCTGCTTCGGCGCTGACGTTGACCAGGGCGATATGTCAGACATGGTTCTGACGGGCGCTATCAAGAAGCTCGCGGAAACAGTTCCGGCTGCGCTTGCGACTGTCTATAACGGCACATTCCCCGGGGATACCTACAAGTGGGTAGGCCTTGACGAGAACGCTGTCGGCCTCGCTACTGCGCATTGGCGTTTGGATAGCTACGGCTATACCGTTGACGACTACCAGAAGGATTTCAACGACCTTAAGAACAACGTCAACGGCGCGCGCGCCGGCATCCTGAAAGAGTCTGTCGTCCGTACGGATCCCAATTCCGACGCGATCGACGCCCTCTGGAGCGCAATGCCGACCCATTACGTCACATTCAATAACGTCTATTAAATAAAAAGGAACCGGGGCGAAATCATCATTTCGCCCCGGTGTCATTAATATCGGAGAGGCTTGTAATGGAAGAATATACGTTTGAAATGCGGAATATCACGAAATCCTTTCCCGGTATCGTTGCGAATGACGATATCACCCTTCAGGTACGTAAGCAGGAAGTACACGCGCTGCTCGGCGAAAACGGGGCAGGCAAGTCGACGCTTATGAATGTTTTGTTCGGCCTGTACCGGCCGGACTCGGGGGAGATCTATATCGACGGTCAACGCGTACGTATCGACAATCCGAACGACGCGAACGCCCATGGGATCGGAATGGTACACCAGCACTTTAAACTGGTGCAGAATTTTACGGCGCTGCAAAATATCGTGCTCGGCGTCGAAACAACGAAAAGGGGTTTTCTGAATCTTGACGACGCCCGGGAAAAGCTGACCGAACTGACCAATCAGTATCAGCTCAAAGTAGATCTGGATATGCTGATCGAAGATATGACGGTAGGTATGCAGCAACGCGTGGAAATATTGAAAATGCTCTACCGGGAAAACCATATTTTGATTTTTGACGAACCCACGGCGGTATTGACGCCTCAGGAAACAGAGGAGCTCATGAAGAGCATCGAAGGACTTGTGGCCGAGGGGAAATCCGTGGTGTTTATTTCCCACAAATTGAATGAGATCATAAGGATAGCGGATCGCTGTACGGTGCTCAGGCGCGGCAAGGTCATAGGGACCGTCGATATCGAAGGCACGACCATGGAAGAGCTCTCCGAGATGATGGTAGGCCGCAAGGTGCTCCTGAAGCCCGAAAGGGCGGATGTGACGGCCGGTGAGGTGCTTATGAGTGTCCGCGGGCTCACGATCCACGGGCTTAAGGGACATCGCGACAATGTAAAGGATGTTTCGTTCGATGTGCACGAAGGGGAGATACTTTGCATAGCGGGCATCGACGGAAACGGCCAGACGGAATTGGTATACGGGCTCACCGGACTCAGAAAAATTGACGGCGGATCTATCATCGTGAATGGTGAAGATATCAGCAAGTCTTCGATCCGTCATAGAAATGAGTGTCATATTTCACATATCCCCGAAGACCGCCACAAACACGGTTTGGTGCTCGATTATAATATTTCTGAAAATATGATACTGCAAACATATTTTGACAAATCTGTTTCATCAAGAGGACTTATAGATTATAAAAAGGCGTATGACAACGCGGACGTCGTGATCGACCGGTACGATATCAGGTGCGCTCAGGGGCCGGCAACGATAACGCGCTCCATGTCCGGCGGCAACCAGCAGAAGGTGATCGTCGCCAGAGAGCTCGAACGGAGCTCGAAGGTTCTGATAGCGGTGCAGCCGACGCGCGGGATGGACGTAGGCGCCATTGAATTTATTCATAAACAATTGCTCAGGATGAGGGAAGAGGGAAGGGGAGTGCTTCTTATTTCGCTCGAACTGGAGGAAGTCATGAATATTTCCGACAGAATCATCGTGATTTACGAGGGGGAGATCGTCGGCGAACTGATCCCTGATAAGACGGACTTTCAGGAACTCGGTTTGTATATGGCTGGCGTGAAAAAAGACGCGCCGCCCCGTTTTGACAATTGATACGGGCATAAGGGAGCATATAACATGAGAACAAAACATTTTCTTGCTTCGCCCTTTATGACGACCTTTGTCGCGACGGTTATTACGATCGTCATAGGTCTGTTGATAGGGCTTTTATTATTGATGATCACAGCCCCGCCCGTAGCGCTTCCGGCGTTCAAAACGATCATTACCGGCGGGTTCACTATCGTCGGGTTCAGAACCGGCATGGGCCGGATCATCTCCTACGCTATCCCGATCATGATGACGGGGCTTTCCTTCGGTTTCGCCATGAGAACGGGCGTATTCAACATAGGGTCAACGGGCCAGTTCCTGATGGGATTGTATATGGGGCTGTTCGTCTCCATACACGGAGCGCCTTATCTGGGCTCCGCTACGTGGATATTCGCTCTGCTTGCGGGCGCCGGCGCCGGCGCTGCCTGGGGGCTTCTACAGGGGTGGCTTCAGGGATACAGGAACCTGAACGCGATCGTCTGCGGCATCATGATGAACTATATTTCGCTGAATGTCGTCAACATGCTTATACGGGCTGACAGGGCCCTGTATTTCGGCGGACGGAGCTATACCAATGAAGTACCGCGCGTAGCCTTGCTGCCGAGGGCCGGCCTCAACCACGTGTTTACCGGGTCGGCGGCAAATTCGGGGATTTATATTTGTATAGCGGTCTGCATCGTTGCCTACATGATATTGAAAAAAACGACGCTCGGGTTTGAGCTCAAAGCGACGGGATACAACAAGGAATCGGCCAGGTATGCCGGCATCAATGTCGAACGGTCTGTCGTGATTTCGATGCTGTTCGCGGGTTTGTTCGCCGGACTTGGCGGCGTGCTGTGCCACAACGGCGCGATCGGGCAAAAGTACACGCTGTACGACGCGCTCCGCCCTGAAGGTTTTACAGGTATCCCGGTCGCCTTACTCGGGTCGAACCATCCTGTCGCCATCATCTTTTCGGGGTTGTTGATCGCGTATCTCCAGTGCGGCGGATTGGGTATGCAATCGTTCGGGATAGAAGGTGAAATAGTGACGGTCATTACTTCTATCATGATATTCTTCTGTTCTTTCAGTATAGTATTCAGAAAACTGTATATTCGCTTAATAAGCAGAATCATCGGAGAAACGGTATGAGTCTATTTTATTTCATTGTCCAGCAGACGTTGATCGGGGCGATACCTTTGCTCGTAGTAGCTTTGGGAGGTATCTTCTCCGAAAGGGGCGGCATCCTGAACTTTTCACTCGAAGGGATCATGCTGGCGGGGGCTTTTGTGGGGACACTTCATATACACAATCTTGAAGCGGGGACGCAGGGGGACTATGTTGTCGCGGCGCTTCTCGCCGGAGTGGCGGGGATGGCCATCATCCTGCCGCACGCTATCTCGTCTATATCACTGAACGGCAACCAGATCATCAGCGGCATGGCTATCAACCTGCTTACGCCCGCGGCCACGACTATTATCGGACGGGCGCTTGTCGGGCGGCTGCAAGTCACGTTTACAAACTCTTATATCATAAGGGCTGTCCCGGGATTGTCCGGTATACCTGTACTCGGGGGGATGTTTTTCCAGAATACGTATGTGATGCACCTGCTCGGGCCCATCGTATTGGTTCTGGCCATCGTCGTCCTGAATTATACGCGCTTCGGCATGCACCTGAAGGCCTGCGGCGAAAACCCCGAGGCGGCGGCCTCGACCGGTATCAATGTGACCCTGACGAGATATATCGGCGTTATGATTTCGGGGTTTATCGCGGGAATGGGCGGACTGATCTTCATCATACCGAACGCGTCGGAGTTCGCGTCGACGGTGTCAGGGTACGGATATCTCGCCGTCGCCGTCGTAATATTCGGTCAATGGCAGCCGATGAAGATACTGTTCGCGGCAATTTTCTTCGGGTTGATGAAGACGATGTCGGTTCTCTACACGATAGTGCCGGTTCTTTCGGGTCTGGGCGCCAGCCAGTATATTTACAAGATGATCCCGTATGTCGCGACAATCGTGGTGCTCTTCATTATCACAAGACGGTCGTCGCAGCCAAGTGCGCTGGGCCTTTCATACGAGTAAAAAAAAGGTCTGTCTACCGGAAGAAAGGGAGGTCATATGAAAGCGGCTGTATTTTACGGAAAGGGTGACGTACGGCTCGAGGAACGTGAAAAGCCGAAAGCGGGCCCGAATCAGCTCGTAGTCAAGATGGACTGCGTCGGCCTTTGCGGGACGGACGTCGAAGCCTTTAAGACGGGGGAGTTTTTAAGGCGCGGCATGACGCTCGGGCATGAAAATATTGGGATGGTCGTGGAAATTGGCGAAGGCGTAGAGGGTTATCAGATAGGCGATCACCTGATTTGCGGGCCGCCGACATTTTGCGAGGCCATGTGCCCTTCGTGCCAGCGCGGCGAGACCAATTTGTGCAAATTTGCCCTTCCCGAAACGAGGGGGATCCAGGGACCCGACGGCGGTTACGCCGAGTATATGCACATCCACGACGTCAAGCATACGACGTTGAAAAAGATACCGGGGTCGATAGACCTCAAAGACGCTGTATTGTACGACGTGGTATGCGTCGGCATACACGCGATGCGGATCTCGCGGCTGCGTTTCGGCGACAACGTCGCCGTTTCCGGCGGCGGCGGCCCGGTCGGGCTTTCGTTGGTCCGGCTGCTTAAAGCGGCAGGCGTACGGAAACTGGCGGTGTTGCAGCGCGGCGATCACAAAACGGAAATACTGAAAAAATACGGGGCTGATATCATTATCGATCCCGAAAAAGAGGAGGATATTTCCGGAAAGTTGATAGAGTTCTTCGGTACGGGCGAACTCGCGGACGTAGTCTTTGAATGCGCGGGCACAAAGGCGTCGCTCAAAAACTGTCTCGAGTACGCGGCGCGGCCCGGCGGACAGGTGATGGTGGTGGGCCAGGTCGACGAACCCCTGGACAATATCATACCCACGGCCTCTTTCGTAAAGGAATTGGATATACATTTTTCGTTCGTGTTCACGGCCAAAGACGTAGAAGTCTATCTGGATATGCTCGGATCCGGGAAAATCGATTTCCCGGGGATGGTCACATGCGAGATCCCGCTTGCCGATGTTGTGGAAAAGGGTCTGGGGCTCGAGCGCGAGGCGCGAAGAAAACAGATAAAGATATTGATCGATCCGTCATAGAGCTGTCTGGAGGGTAGAAATGATAAAACTGGGCGTCATTGGTTCCGGCACGGTGTTAAAGTGGCATATCCTCGGTATGGAAGGCAATGAGGGTGTTTGCGCCGGAGCCGTGGCCTCTGAGGATGAAGAGACGGGACGCGCGGCTTGCGAAAGGCTTGGCGCAAATTATTATAAGACGGCGGCTGAAATGTTTCACGGCGAAAGGGATCTGGACGGAATCCTGAACCTGACGCCGAACCATCTGCATACGGAGACCTGCCTCGAGGCGATCGACGCGGGGTTTCGCTTCATCCTTTGCGAAAAGCCTCTGGGGGTCGACATCTCACGGACAAGGGCTTTGGTCGAAAAAGCGGCGGCCGCCGGGACGCAGCTCCAGGTCGGATATATGAAGCGGTTCAATCCCGGATTTCAAAAGGTCAAAGAAGCCTTGAGCGTTCTGGGAGATATAGATTTTGTGAATTTTACTACTATCGAAAGCGGCGCCGCGAACCAGGCGAGCCAGCGCGACGCCTCTTCCCCGTGGAAGACGGATCCTGTGCTGTCGGGCGGCGGGAACCTGACGCACGTGGGCAGCCACGATATAGATTTCCTGCGTTTTCTTTTCGGAGATATAGATCATGTGGCCTGCAAACTGAAAAGGGATATGGCCGGCGCCCCCGAGTATTACGCGAACGCGGTGATCGCGTTCAAATGCGGGGTGGACGCAAACATGCGGATCAGCCGGATGGACGTCCCTGATCTCGGGCCCGACTGGGGAATATTCCAGGGCGGATGGAACGAATATATCGAAGTCGCGGGCGAAAACGGTTATATACGGGCCGCGAACGCGAGCTGGGAGGGCCTGGGCCCGATCCGCGTCACGAGCTGGTTCAAAGGCGAACCCGGGCCGAAAGAGGAATATTTTTCGAGCGATCTGCAATGGGCGAACGAGATGGGCGCTTTTATAAAAGGGATCGGGCAAGGGAAGCTGGTCCCCGAAGCCGCTACGGCGTGGGACGCTTATTATGTGGACTTTACCGTTCAGAAGATGCGCCGGTCAGACGAACAGGGCGGCGCTCGAATATATATTGAAGAATAGTTTGTAAGAGATAGGAGGGAAACGATGACTGAAAAAAACCTGCTGCTTGAGCCTGTCGTTATGGGCGGGAGAACGCTTCCAAACCGATTGGCCGTCGGGGCGATGGAATGTAACGATGCTGACGACGAGGGCAATCCGTCGGCCGCGACGTACGCGCGGTATGAAAAGTATTTTGAAGGCGGGGCGGGGCTCATCTGCCTTGAAGCTATCACCTGTCAGAGGGAGAGCGTTTCCAGCGCGCATCAGCTGAGCCTGACGCCCGCAAACGCGAAGCCCCTCGAAAAATTTATCGGCCACTTGAAGGCGATCAACAAGGACAACGCGTTTATCTTCCAATTGACGCATTCGGGCGAGGTGGGCCATCCGGTGCTTTCAAAACCGGTCAGGGTCACAAAGGAGCCGCTATACGGGTTTGAAAGCAGCGCCCTTATAGGCGAGGCCGAGGTGGACGTCATCGTGGACCAGCTTGTGGAAGGGGCGAAGATCGCCCACGCGGCAGGCGCGGACGGCGTCGATATAAAGCTGTGCACGGGGTATCTGGGATCGCAGATACTCAGGCCGTTCAATAAAGACAAATGGAAATACGGCGGCGCCTGGGAAAACAGAAGGCAGTTTGCGTATGATCTGATAGAGCGCATCACGAAAGAGGTGAACGATCCGAACTTCATCGTGGGCTCGAAAGTGACCTTGTACGAAGGGTTTCCGGGCGGGCAGGGCAGCGCGGGGCCGGATACGGCCCTGATGGATCTGACCGAGGGGATCGACCTCGTGAAGGGCCTGGAAGAGCGCGGAGCGGCATTTATCATCGAGGCGGCGGGCGCCCCGAGGCATACGGAGGAATTTTCAAAGACCGATCGCGCCACGCCGTATATCGGATACCTGCATTTCTATTTCCAAAAGGTCCTGAAGGACGTGCTGAAACCCGAAACTACGGTCGTCGGCACCTGCTACTCCCTGTATCGCGACGGGAGCCTGAAGGCATTCCCCGCGGTGAATCCCGAATGTAATACGCTGAAGTTTTGGGGGAACAAGAATATAGGTGACGGTATCGTGGATATCGTGGCGCTTGGTCGCCAAAGCCTCGCGGATCCTTTCGTCGTGAAGAAGATGGCGGAAGGCCGGGAGTCGGAGATTCATTGGTGTACCGGATGTGACAATTGCACGGTATTCCTTATATCCCAGGAGGGCGGCGGCTGCGCGACGTACAATAAGGAGCTGGCTCAAAAACTCGTTGAGATCAAGAAGTGCGGCGGAATCTAAGAAGCCCGCAATGCAAATCTTCGAGGAACCATCGATTGCAAACCGGAAGACCCGAACCGCCGCTATTGAAGTTGCGGCGATTGCGGCGCTCACGATTATAAACCGGTTCGCGATCGAGAACCCTCTCCGATTTGACAGTGCTCGGCTTAAAGCTGGTATCGTGTAAGTGTGGCGGAAACCAAGAAGCTCGCAATGCAAATCTTCGAGGAACCATCGATTGCAAACCGGAAGACCCGGACCGCCATAATCGCTATGCTCCAAAAGAGAACAAGAAGCGCGGCCTGGAGAAAAATTATGGTATAATGACCGAATAATTGATATGCGTTCGTGTTCCGCTGCTGCGCTGCAATGGCGCGGCTGGCGGCCAAGAGGGAAGCGGGTGAGAATCCCGCGCGGTACCGCCGCTGTAAACGGGGAGCGAGGGTCACCGTCCGGAAACGGGCGGGGCGCCACGGGCTGGGATGCCTGGAAGGCCGACCTGAAACGTTGATCCGTGAGTCAGAAGACCTGCACGTGCGCGCATTGCGGACAGCCCACGGGTATGGGCGTTGTCCGGGGCGAAAACAAAAACAGAAAAAGCGGTCTGCAAAGGCCGCTTTTCGCTGTCCAAAGGCGCTTCGGGCAGGAAAGGGTCAGATATGAAAAAGAAAAGCGTTGTATTGATCGTTATTGTGCTGCTATTGAGCGCATTGTTTGCGGGGTGCGCGGGAGGCGAGGCCGGAGGGATCGGCGACGGGAGTGGAACCGGGGGAACCGGCGATGTGAGCGGGACTACTGGATCCGACGCGGGGGGCGGAATCACGCTCACCGACATGACGGGACGCGAGGTAAGCCTGGCGGGGCCGGCGACGAAGGTCGTCGCGTTGACGGCCGCGGACGTAGAGGTGTTGTACGCGATCGGGGCCGGAGACGCACTTGTCGGGCGCGGTGAATACTGCGACTATCCGCCAGAGGCGTTGAACGTCCAGTCCGTTCAGTCGGGTTCCGAGACGAATATCGAGCAGATCATAGCGCTCGAACCACAGCTGCTGATCATGAGCAAAATGGCGCAAACCGATGAACAGGTGCAGCAGCTTGAGAACGCGGGCGTCTCGACCTTCGTGACGGATCCGCAGACGATCGACGAGACGTATACGGCCATCGCCCTGACCGGGCAGCTCGTCGGAAAGGAGAGTGAAGCGCAGACCGTCACCGACGGCATGAAGGCCGTATTCGCCGATTTGCACAGTAAGGCTGAAGCGGATGCGGCGGCAGGCGGCGAGCAGAAGACGATATACTTCGAGGTGTCGCCGCTCGCATACGGCTTGTGGACAGCGGGTTCCGGGACGGTGCTGGACCAAGTCGCGCAGTTGCTGGGTCTAAAGAATATCTTTGACGACGTTTCGGACTGGGCTCAGATATCCGAAGAGCAGGTGATCGAACGGGATCCCGACTATATCTTGACGATCGATATGTATTCCGGGGACGGCCCGACGCCGACCGATGAAATACTTTCGAGGGCCGGTTGGGAAAACATCACGGCGATCAAAAACAAGGCTATCCTAAATTTGACCGCGAACGAACTGTCGCGCCCGGGACCGCGGCTTGCCGACGGGGCTACGAAGCTCTACGATTTTATTTACGGAGGAGGCGCCGAGTAAAACCTGATGCGCACAAGGACGCTCAAAAAGATG
>Ga0123354_10006148_pt1 | contig 17748 bp, 15 predicted proteins | sample TergutLab28metaG_2_FD_97872 | JGI IMG/M metagenome (GOLD analysis project Ga0123354, IMG submission 97872) | Labiotermes labralis P4 segment gut microbial communities from Petit-Saut dam, French Guiana - Lab288 P4 | ecosystem: Host-associated > Arthropoda: Insects > Digestive system > Gut ...
GTGGGGGGTAACCCCCCCCGGGGGGGGGGGTGTGTTTCGTTGAGGGTAAACCTTCTTTTGGGGGGGGGTGGGGGTTGGGTGGGGGGGGGGGGGGGGCAGAAGACGCAGCCGGAATCGTGTTATGCATGACATGGTGCCCGTTTCCGGTGTGTGAGGCATTCTTACGTGGTTTGGCTGTGAACCTGTCGCCACAGGGGATACGGGTATCAGCATGACTTAATATGTGTGCCATGCTCTGGGCGGTTTTGCACAAACACTGACCTGGGTTAACGTCAACTGTGAGAGTCCCGTTCGTGTGACCAAGTGTGTAAAACAACTTTGCAGCCGACCATAACCATTGGAAACCACCAGACTCTGAAGGCATAGAGTGAAGAGAGAGAGAGCACAGCTCCATTCATTCTTGCTCATTACTAGGTTCGTACTGCTGATTAGTGGCCGACTTGCTGTGCGGGTTCAGAATTTCAGCTTCAGACGAGGGCATTGCCAGTTACTTACTGAAGCAAAGGATTTCAGACATTTGCCGACTTTCTGGTTACTATTTGGCAAATGGATGTATGAAAAGGAACTTAAGAATTAAGTGCTGATTCCGATTCCACCCCACACACTGTCCGTTGCTTAAAGCAGCTGCCCTTTATTTAGTTGACCGTCAGCTTGCAAATTAGTTCTCAGTGTGTCCACCAATACCAGTGAAAGGTACGGTAATGTATGTATAATAGATTTGCAGTGACTGTAAAGAATAATCTTACCTATGACGCTAAGTAATGACGGGAGTTGGTGTCAGCAACCCAGCTTGTAAAATTTAGCCCACTTAATGGGGATGGAGGAGGGGGTTGCAAAGAGCTAAAGAATCAAGTCTTATTTCACTATATCCAGCAGCTGCTGTCCGGTTCTGGAGAGTATCAGCCCCCTACTTCTGATTGTTTTGCATAATTTTCTTACCATGTAGTAAACGGTTTGAGTACTGGGAGCCAAGTTGTATTGGTTTCAAAATGTATGCGAGGAACGGACAGCTGGTAGCTGTTTGCGATAATCCGGCTGACCTTACACAGCGTCTCCAGCTTAACTCCACGAAACTACAAAAGTGGATGGCAAGGCTCCAGTTAGAATGTAGCGCCACATTTTTAGTATATTCAGCAATAGGGATGGGAACGTAGCGAAACGGAAATGACGAGGGAATGGAGAAAGTTACAGACCCCTTACCTTGTGAAAAGTACACATTTTGAATCATAAGAGCATAAGAACAAATTAAGGTAAATACTCTAGTCGTCGTGTTTATGGTACGTTCAGTCTGTGATCGCTTTACCTCGGGGTATGCATTTATGTTGGGGTTATTCTGTTTTCTGTTGTCATGTGTACTTATTCGTCTTACAATATTCCGATCCTACTTCCAAGGGGGAGGGGAGAAAAAAAGTGTGTCCGCGCCGTGAAGGTATGTGGGTATTGCAGAAAGACGCTAGGTGGAAGTGAGTGGTAAATTTCAGTCCCGGCGCTTTACCCTCGGGGGAGGAACCACGGTACCCGTTGATAGGTGGTTTGAGGTGAGTTCCAGTGCCGATCGGGACTTTAGGAGGAAAAAATAACCCTTGCCCCTGCCGGAATTCGAGCCTGACCAAGCATCTGCAAGTGATGTATTTTATATTTCTACGAGGGATGTTGGTTTAACTCCTGAATGTATGTGTTTTTTTGTTCTCTTGTGTCAGTTGAGGCTTTGCGATGGGCCAATCCCCCGTGCAAGGACACGCCAGACATCTATAAAATTCGTATTTTTTTTCTGGGATAATTGTTAAGTCTTACCGGGACCATAAATTTGTGTCCACGTTTGTCTGTGGTTTGCCTTTGTAGGTAGAGAGAGGCCTTGCCGTGGTGGCTGAATGGGAAGATGAGTAAGTTAAGAAGTCCAGCTTTGTTTCCAAATTTGCCATGGCGAAGTGCTGCCAATCGTAAGACGAGTGCCTTTTCCCCCACCCTACAGCTTGTTAGAAGGATCGTACGCCAATGGTTCTTATGTAAGCAGTATGTGTTATGAATTGCATGGGACTGCATGTAAGGTCCTATTCATTGGCGGATTTGTTATTAAGTATTTCTCATTCCGTCGTTCTTTTTGGCAGGAACTGTGTGTGTGCGCGTGCGTGCGTTTGTGTGTGTGTGTAATTGTTGTGTCATCATGAACATCTTTGCTCTTGAATGAAGCACATTGACCTAGTATGCTGGCCCTTACGCGCTCCCGGGTTCGGTGTTTTCCTTAGGTTAGTGTTAACAGGTTATGTATATGTACATATAAGGCGTTGGATCCTTTTACTTAGGGAAGTGTTGGATCACCAGGCGATTGGAGTCTATATGTTAAAAATTCTGATGTGTTTATCAACATTGACTGACAAGTGTGGGTCTGTCTGTTACGTAATCAACACAGTGGCGCCTGAAACTAAAGAATTCACACAGCTAATGAAACCCGCCATTGTTATTTAATTTTGAGTCAAGTTTAGTGCGCTTTCCATCTTCACTGTTTGTATTTTTCCGTTTGTTTATGTTAAGACCATTTTATTTCGGCCCCGTGTTTCCATGAATTTTCGGAACCGAGTTTAACGTGTACGTCTTACTTCATTTCTTGGCGTACGTCGTAGAATTATGCGAAGGGCACAGGTTACTAAGTCACCTGTTAGTGAAAAGTTCTCCTTTTCTTGTTTAACTTTTTGGCGCCGGAATAATTTTTTTAATTTTAGCACACACTGTATATAAAATGTGAATAATACAGGAACAAAATACGTTAGAATTATGAAACAAACTGCATTTTGAAGGGAAAAAAAACAGAGTATACACCTTGCTTAAAATATTCAGTACCTATATTTGTTGAATAAATATATAAAATGCAACTTTAGAGGTTAGCGGTGCGGTACGACCACTATAGTTGACATTAGGCGTCTAAAGGTTAATTAGGTGATACTTAACTAAAGAAACTTGGTCGATTTCTCGGTGACCGATTTTTTCGTAAGTGCGTCGCATTTGCTGTTTGCATCCCCATACGTCTAGATGGTAGAACTGACCCATGCAACTGTCCAAATGGTACATGGGGCGTATGCTGCAGAATTAAAGTGGTGTGCGTTCGTAAAAGTTGAGCACTGAGTTAGAGAATATGCGGAACTCTTTTCGTATACTGTCTGCATTTCAGTATTATGGTGCTTAGACGCCGGTGTTTCTGTATTTACCTGTTGCAGCATATCGCTATAGTGACTTCATGTTAAACCGAATGGTTGTGGTGTAATGGGAATTACTGGAGTCTGATTCTATAGAACCACACCCCATATGACTCATTACCACTTTCAGCATCAAATTCTTAGGGTCCTAGGTAGTTGAGGCGCTTCCGTAAGCTCTTTCTACCTCTCCCTTTGAACGAGCTTCGCGCCACTGTCTTCCTGTTTGCATCTTCCTGCCTTTTAATTTCACTATAATCGGATCTGAAGGGTATGTCATTATGCTTCAGGACTTCAGAACTCCCGTCTCAGCGAGGGGGGATTCCCAACCAGAGCCATAATTTTCTCCATGAAAGATTTATTAAGCCTCCTATGTCCTTGGTAAGTTCGCGTCTTAGAGTATAGTAAGGTGGCAGAGCAGAATGTAACAGTGTGCAGTGGCGTGTTGTAACGCATCAGTTCAGTTGTTTCGTAAAGTACGTAATCGCCACTGCAATTGTGTATCGTGACTTCAATAAGTATAAAAAACGCAGGAACCGTTGTAGAGTTTACAGACTTAAAAAAATTCGAATATTGGAGGAAAAGATTACATTGGACGCTAAGGAAACCGTGTGTTTGTGGATATGAATTATGTTACCGGAATGCGTTATGAGATGCTTGAGAGAGGAGTGTAAGGTTATAAGGTTAAAATAGTTCCGAAAGAAGTGGAGTAATGTATCCGTGAACTCGAATAGTGTCCCAATATCATGTCCATAGAGTTGCATTAGCAGTGTGTGGAGCGGATGTAAATTGGGTTACGGTAAGTGGCAGAACTGTATATCAAGTATTTACAAAATCATCTGGCGATTGTGGTGAAGAAATTTCCAATGTTAGGAACACGGCTGCTGTCAATACAACCTCGACCGTTAAGAGGTTCTTATACCTTGAAATTTCGCTTTAATATTATCTCCCCAAACCATTGGAAGCAAAACAGTAGTTTCGAAAATTTCGTGTTATGCATTATCAGTACTTTGGTGGCGTCAGTGAGGTGGACATGCAAGACCACTGTTTCTGATTCGTCTCACCATTTTTTTTTTGTTGCATGTGATACAGTGCATAGTGTTGTGCTTCTTGCAGCTCCTGTTCTTTCCCTGCGTCACTTTGCGTTAATTAGTTGAGGCTGCTGGTCTGGTGTAGGAGGGACTAAATTACACTTCAAAGGAAGCAATTATATCGTGGCTACGAGCGGGGTGTGTACGTGCAAGAGGCTGGGCGAGAATGGATTTGTCGTATCAAAAATGGGGCCTCACAGCGCCCGCCGTAGACATACAGTCTGTTGGTACCACGACATGAATATTTGAGCCTGTAATATGTGTCTGTTGAGTTTATGTCACACGGATTACGCATGTGGCATTCACTGGGGGGGGAAAAAAAGACAAGACAGTATTTTTGTTTTGGAAAATCGGTAGGTAAGACAGCGCACGGGGGACATAAGCGTAGGTGGGAGGATAATACGGTATTAAACCGACTGACGAGTACAGGAGGTTGCTCTGATTAGGGTGCAGTGACGGAAGGTACCGAGGGTGTGATAAACGTTGGGGCTCCATAACGTAAAAGATTCCCTGGACTGGGTGGATATCTGAAATTAAGGGATGACGCGCAGAATTGGTCTGCTGCCCAATTTCATTTGCACCTCCCCCATCCACCAAAAAAAAAATTACGTTGGGCTGCTTACATGTATAACTTGTCGTAAAGTGATTGGCTACAGATCGAACGGACGTAGTTCCAGATATCATCTGCGGCGTTTCCATGTATTTTCATCTTGCTCCCCCCTGCGTACTGTAGGTTACGAGGCTCTTTACCAAGGGGCAGAGGGACCGGGGCCTGCAGCTGAACATTAATTTTCATCTACTGATAAGTTATGGAATGCGCAGTTCTTCGCGTCTGTGGCGTCTGTATTCCCCATTGGTGAGGTGCTTCGACATTGAGGCATGATCTTGTTTAACGGAAGGTCTACCTTACTAATTTTAAATCTGTAAGTACAAAGAACATGAGTGATTGTTGTCATGCAAGCCACTGCCCCTCCTTCCTGCAAACTGAAGGTTGTTTGGATCATCATTGTCTTGCTGCAGAGTAAACATAAGGTCCCCGCTTTCCACCCCCCCCCCCCCCAAGTTTCTCGGAATCCACCCCAAAGAAGCAGGGCCCATGCCACCTACTCTGGCGCCACTTGAAAACAAGAGAAGACCGATTCTTCTGCTGCCATGTTTTCATGGTTATTTATAGTTTCTGTTGTTGAAATTGTGCAAGTAATTTGCATGGAGTGGTAAAGAGTGTGCGGGACTGATTGCTGCATAGCGGAGATGCAGACGACTCTTAGTTTCGAGGACGTTAGATCAAATTCGTAACATTTTGGGTTATGCAAGTGCGCAGTTGATATGCAGGTGGCCGAAAAGATGACTTTCATGTGCTTTACTCACCCTTACTACATGTCGCTACCATGGACTCAGTCAAGTAGGGATGGTGTTCATGATGCGTATGCATTCTCCAGTCCAGTTTACGTTGTGACCCTTCAAATTCGGCATCGCATCAGCATTATTGCTGCTTTCTTTTTTAAGAGCAGTCCGTCGTGCATTATCATGGTGCCCATATTAGAGAATCTATCGTTCCCTCTGTGCGTCTCTTTCAACAGACAGAAATCGAGACGGCATTTTATCTAAAAGAACAAGGAACCTTTTTGGTATTGTGGTTTTAGTATCTGCCATAATTTTGTGCTTGAATGTTTTAGCATCTTATACTTGACCACTGGCTCCAAAACAGCACTTTTCGTCATCTACCTTCGCAACCAGAAGCCACCTTGAACTACATCCAGATACTTAGCGAGGCCCCCTCTGTCCGTCCAGCTACGAGACACGAAGTCGTCACAGTGGTGTTGCTGAAGGATGACTGAAGGCGTTACGATCCTTCGACACGTCAGCAATTATCTTCAACCCGAAAATTTGTTTCTGTTTATCTAGAAGGATGCAATGCACCGTTTTGCTGGTATACCTGAGATTTGTCGAAACCTTGCTTCTTGGTATCCCCAGAAAAAAGGAATATGTTTGGCCCAAGATAGACTGTCGTGTTGGTACGTGCATCAGGCGCTTTTGTATGATATTGGTGACACAAAATTCAAGTGTGTGTTGTCATTTCGTTTTTATTTCATTCGGTTAGTTACGAAACTGCAACACTCAAAACTCGACTGTTACTTATATTTTTGTGGACGATTTGTATATTTGAACATTACGACATGGAAATGTCTTATGACCTCCGTGTATGTGTGTGTGGTTTTAAGTGTTCTAACCGAACCGGGCGCGGTAAGTTGTTCCCAGAACTTGTGTTAACTTATTCGTTTCGTGTCCCCTTTCCTTGGCTGAAGGAGACGGTAAGACGTGAATTGCGTTTTCTATTGCCTAGAAGTGCATTGTGCTTAAATCTGTTCTTATTTATGTTTTTAAGTTTCTTTTAAATATTTACTGAAACTCGTAGACCTTTTAAAGTAGTTTGTACTGTCAATAAAATTGACTTCAGGATACCAGTTTAACGAAGCGCTGGTGGAAGCAAGGCTGTATCTTCTGCAGCCTATTAATTCTTTATATATCACATCAAGAATACCTCTTGAGACAAAAAAGAAGCCAGCAAGATAAGATGTTTACTCTATAATCGAAAACACGAACAAGACGTGGTCGAAAAAAGAAAACCGATTATGTACCCGGTGTTTATAAATTAAATGTCGTATTACGAAAGCAGGTTAACAGTTTCATATAAAAAACCGACTGATGCACACTTACCGGTATATTATTCATATCACTTTATTAGCATTGTGTTACTGGAATATGTTTCGACCGTCAGAGGGTCATCTTCGGGGAGTGCGACTGATACATTTTCACAGCCAGATCAACAAAATGTTTACCAGAGTGAACATGTAGACCCCTTAAAGTAAAATATAGTGTTGTATGTTTTATATCACGTGGAAGAGGTTACCCATTTTCCAGTCATTATAGGAGTCATATTATGAATTCGATACTACAAGAGAGGTTGAAATTATTGTTGCTATTGATTGTCGGATCGAGCATGATATTGTAGAGTGAAGTTCTTGCAGCATGTGGTCTTTCGCACAAAAATTGATAAAACGGTGGGATTGAAAGGAAGAGGTCCCATTGGAAGCAAGGTTAACTTATAACAAAATAACAGGGCAATACGTAAAATTACTGGTGATTCACAATGTGGAACGAAGGAGAAAACGATCTTACCGACGAATTATCAGAACTGTTACAGACAACGGGTATCATCAGTCAAGTTCCAGAACCCTGCAAAGTCAGTAAGCAAACTAGACCACGAATATACAAAACCTTCGTCCTACCCATCCCAATGTACTGCAGTGAGTCCTGGACACTAAAGGAACAAAGCAAATCTAGAATCGCAACAGGAGATAAGAACCGCACAATACATGTTGTTTGACTCCTCAAGAAATTCAGTTGTTTTGAAATAACTTAAGAAAACGCAACAGGCTTTGTGAAAAATAACAAGAAAAACGAATGAATGGCTGCAACACGTTCACACAGTGGACGGTCCTAGACGCTCTTACGCTCATGTGAAATATGAGCCGGCAGGGAAAAGGAAGCCAAGACGCCTATTAGAAGGCTCTTGGAAGCATTATTATTATATTTGTTTTGTTGTTTTTATGATTATTTGGAAGTCTTATGCGTCGCAAGTAGGGAAGCGATATGATTATGTAAATAACGCCTGCGACGCTAGTAGACAGAATTTGACAGGATTAAGTAGGAATTGGCGTAACGGATATGACAAACTTTGTGCGCCGATAAGCCACAATCAACTATCCGATGGCTCCGCGATGTTTTACAATTCATTTATTGGGCAGGTAACGAAGCGAAGAGCTTACAGAATTGTACTTGCAAGAACAGAAGAGCGGTACACAGGAAAGTTCAGTGGTTCGCATCCTGTTTTCGTTCGAAGAAGTAAGGGTACTTTTTAACACATGCATTTGTTTAAAATGTAAGTTATAGACTTAATGTCTCTTTTCACCCAATAAACTTCTACTAGAGAGTCAGCGATCACTGATGATGCATACTGAATCTCGTGACGCAACCGGACGTAGAATTTCGTATGAGCTTCCATGGATATGCTGTACGTTGTGACGCAAGCAAAGGATGTGAGAACGACGACGGAAAAGAGTAGAATATAGAATGGTAATATTACCGATGGAAAGGATTGGTGGTCTGATGGATGGCAATACTGTTGCAGGTGTTGGAAGGATATATGTGGTTGTGAGTTGGCCCAGCATCCTGTCTGAGGGATGATAATACTGATGCAGATTTTGAAGGTATATGTGGCTGTGAGTAGGCGCAGGATCGTGTGTAATGGCGAACTTTTGTACATTAGGTTTCAACCTTAAGACGGTTGCCAGTATGTGTGTTACGTTTTTAAAGCCAAACTGTGTGCTGTCATTACTGACGTCGCCGTCTCCAGGCCGCTATTGCGAATGTTTCAACTATTTTCATATAGGTTTTAATTGACGCATTTTCACGATTTGTGAAATTATATTTTTGAACTGAAAAGTCGAGAGGAGAGATTGCTTTAGAGAGGTCATACGTCAGCGAAATGCTGTTGAAGCCGTTTTCATGACGTATATTTCAGTCTTGGCCTGGAAGGAGCGGTCATGAGCAGATGTTGCACAGCAGTTTGGTCATTCACGCCGTGCGCCTTGCTCAGCCTTATCTCCCACGCACCGGAGTCCGGTTCATGTCGGACCCTCTGCCGCTGACCATCTTGCGCAGTGTTGCCAAGTCATTCCAGCTATACATGTTTTGAACGTTGCAAACAACAATGTGTATGATTCATTTGAAGTTTCTGGTCCCTTCTATGAATGCGTGATAAATGCAGGTTGAGTGCCAGTAGCACCATTGTGGCTTTCGCCCTCAGTATTTACATGTGCATATGGGTGACGATGGTGCTTAGGCTAAACACGACTATTCGGTTAGCTGAGTAATTTTACTATATTTTGATCATAGTTTGGGCATGAAAATTTAATGTTAAGAAAGATAAGAAGCATGTGAGCCCAATCAGAGACAGCCGGACTGTGCAACCTCAGACATGTGTTGACACGCTGGGGTATGAAACAAAGAGTAAGTTCTGCTTGAGGAACACTGCACTGCTAGTTGTGTGCCGGACTGCGTTGTGATAAGTTGCAAGTGTTGTGTGTTATTTTTAGTGAAGTGTTTTGTGTAAAATTGTGGGCACGCGGTAGCGCCGTTTGGTTGAGGCACTGTGCCACAAGCCGGATGGTCACGAGTTAGGGACCCGATGGTGTCACTGGAATTTTTCATTGACGCAATCCTTCCGGCCGCAGTGGTCCTGGAGGAGGATTAAATGCGGCCGGTGCATAGGGCTGACAATCTTACCACCTTCATGTGCCGATTTTCTTGAAATCTGGAGGCCTCATCATCCCGAACCCTGAGTTCCTATCCAGCCCTTGCTTTACCATTACATTTTGTGGAAAAGGATTGTGTTTATTATATTTTCATCGTGCCAAGGAAGTGTAAATATGTCACTATCAGTTTTCTGGGTAATCATAAGGCAGAAAACTATCCTGATATGGTGGCTTATCTTGTACAGTGCTACAAGGCTATGGAGTATAATATGCCTAAAAAGGTGCATTTGTTAGACTTTCTCTTAAACTTCTTCCCAGAAAATTTCGGGGCAGTAAGCGATGAGCACGGTGGACGATTTCACCAAGACATTTCCACCATGGAAAAGCGGTACCAAGGCAAGTGGGGATACCCATTATGTTGGCTGGTTATTGACGGACAGTTAGCAGAGACGCTCCACAGGCAATATAATAGCAGGAAGTCATCCACAGTTACGTTGTAGGTAATGTATATACTGGCTGTAATATAATACAAATACAGGCTTTCTTCAATCTTCAGCCGCCCGTCACTTTAAAATCTTGCTTGATGGGGGTGACTGTATATGAATTCATCGCCAAATATGCTATTGGATTTATCGTGCCAAAAAAATTATTCTATTTTCCAGTGGCATTAGTCTCGGAGACTCAGCATAATTTCATACCCAAGAATGTGGACATATCCTAAAATCCGATTGATGGCGTCACTCTGTGGATACACGTTTTAAACCCAATCGGTGATGACAAGTTTCTCTTACCGGCTTGTACGAAGATAGTCTCTGTACGTGTAAACATATTGGTAATCCTCGAGGTTACAGATCCGGTCATAATCACCTGTTTCATCAGGCTTGTATTTTATAAATATTTACAATTCACCATCAACACAATTATGTTTTAAATTATATTGTATAATATAAATGTGTGGCTACATGTTTCGATCTATTATATGATAATCAATCTTCAGATCATTCCGACAATAATAAATTTGAAATCACAGTTGCACACTTCATTTGTATAAATGAAGTGTGCAACTGTGATTTTTTTTTCCATTTTACGTAAATGAAGTTTGTAGTCGTTATTTTGAATTTTATGTTGTCCGAATGGACTGAAGATGGTGATATAATTGGTCGAAGCATGTAGCCACACATTTTTATAATATATATAATAATTATAGTATAATACAGCATAATTAGTTTGTTGATTAATTTTGACTGTTTATAATTTCTGTTGCACAGCGGGCTGTCAAAGATACAAATTGTGTCATATGTTTGCATTATGTTGTATATATTGTGCTGTATAAGGGTTGATGACGCATCGTAGTTTCTTCATATCGCCGCAGGTAGGACTGAATATTTTGAAGTATCTAGCGGGCAATTTGGCTGTAATCTGTTGCTCAGTGCCATACGCGTTATACATTTTTAAATCCGTGTTTCCTTAGCTCCGATATGCCTCCCGTCTTGGCGGTTGTTTATAGTTAACTATACATTGCTTTGCCCCAACAGTTAAGAGTCGATCGTGTTGAGGAATGTGTCTTCTGTGACTCAGCGTCATCCATTACTTAACGGATATGGGGACTGCTCACCTGGAGTCATACCATGGAAGGCAGCCGATACATTGATGACCGTTGAACGTTACAATAACCATTAAATGCGTGTTGATACATGGGCTGCTGGTGACGTCACACGTCCGAGGCGCCGCGGTGCTTGTCACTTTATGTGACGTCATGGGTGCCATAAATTTTGTGCTGGGTGCATTTTTAAGAGTGGATTTTGTCGTGCTTCCGTTGTTTGTACAAGGAGAGGTGCCCGCTTTGTTTTGTGCAGGTGCAGAGCAAGACTGGCCGATGTGTTCGCCCTGTCTTCAGCATACCAATTTCTCTGGAACAGAGTGGTCTCGGTATATATCACCTGACGTAACGTTCGCCACATTCCAGTGGCACGGTGTTGTTTAGTTTCGTTCTTGCAAAGGAACACTGCGATCGTTTGTCATAAAGCCGTCGATTTACCAATGGTGACGAAGTGCGCAGGGAGGGGTAGGTAAGGGCGGTTGTTGCCTGTTGCCATGTATTGGAAGTGCAAGCCCTGAACTAGGCGCGGCCGGCTTACTTTTGCAAGCATATTCGACGTGTCATAATTCGGAAGCCCCTTTTATTCGGATGTGTTCGCGGCCATTGCCACCGAAGGAACGAGAGATCGTTTTTGGAGACCTGTTGTTGGCCCGTTTTCCTCGCATCAACTGCTGTAGTTATGTTACCTTTATTTTGGTCAAAAAGGGACATTTATCTGCTACTGTTGTAATCGAGTGGCTTACTCTGTGTGTGTGTGTGTGTGGTGTGTATGTGTGTGTGTGTGTGGTGTATGTGTGTGTGTGTGTGGTGTGTATGTGTGTGTGTGGGTGGTGTGTGTGTGTGGTGTATGTTTGTGTGTGTGTGTAGTGTGTGTGTCATGCCCACAGATGGGGTAATGGGAGTGTGTGTTTTTTTTCGTAATTACGAGGGTTATCTTGGTTAATTGTCGTTCCTTACCGTGTGACGCTGGAGTTTGTCGGCAAACATCGGAAGCATACTGCGACCGGTCAGCACTACAAGATGTTTTTCAAGTATTTCCATTCACATCTGTGATTCGTGGCATCACCTCCTCTTTTCACATTCCATATGCGCTGCACCCAAATCAGTAGATATTTCTGAGTGTTTTTTTTTTTGAAGGCGCATAAATGTCAGTCTGCAAAATGTTCCTTTTCGCCTGGAAGTACACAGTTTCCTTCTCGTTGTTTGTATGATTACGGCAGTTTTATCGTATAGAGATCATGTATCCGCCGGGACATTTTGTGACAGCTGCCGTGTTCAGGGACACGGTGAAAGGGAGATGATGTACATTGACATGTCTGTTTGCATTGCGTGGTTGTGGCTGTTATAAACCGTTTGTTTTATTGTCTCGTAATTCATTAAACTTGTGAGTTCTGTCAGAAATAACAATAGAATTATATTGGATTAGGTTACGTTTCATGCGTACATTTTAATAGAATGTCTGTGTTTGAGGTGAACGCGACCAACATTGCCTCGAATTACCGAAAAGCTCTGACTGCGCGGATTACCACAATTTAGCACGTGGGATTACATCTGTATGATAGACACGTTGAAATAATACGTAATATGTACATAACACTATTAAAATGGGCAGTGTATGCAGCAGTACAATAGAATAATAAGAGAATATTCACTGTTAAGTTACGCTGTACAGAAATCAAATTCGTATGCACACACAGATACGAACTTCAGCTAAATTCAGTACCTAACGTTGAAACGACCTTCACTACAGTGCATCGACTCGGACGAAACCGACCTCGAAAATCGGGATTCGGAGAATCGACACGGCACTCTACTTGCATACGTGCGCTGAAAATTTTTGTTGTTGTAAATTAGCAGAGAAGGAACACTGCACTCACAGGCATCACTTTTCGTTCAGGTCTAAGAGTGCATGTGTATATTTTTTTTCGACATGGCGAATGTTTAGCTGAAGTTTTATGTGTGTGTGTTTTGCGAACTGTTATGGAATACTGGACGGTTTGCACCACAGATATGCCGTACCCTGTCCCCTTCTTAGCCTTTTCAAGACAGTTCGCGCCTGTTTGTCAAATTGTATTGATTTTTAGACGCTTTGGCTAAATTGCGAAAAGAGACTGTTAGGTACGTCATGCCTGTCGGCCTGTCGATTCGCATGGAACAAACTCGGCTTTCGCATTTCGAATTCTTATGAAATTTGATATTTGGGGATTTTTATAAAATATGTCGAGAAAATTCATGATTGATTACAAACTGACGAGAGTAACGCGTACTTTACGTGAATATATATATATATATGTACTTTAGGATAATATCACCCTGAACTTTTCGTGGAATTAGAAATATATTAGACAAAAAATGTAGATAACATCAAAACAATTTTATGTTCAATCATTATTTTCCGAAAATCGTGCCGTTTATGAGGTAATGTGGAAAAATATCGTAGTCGGACAGGCCTGAGATGACAGTAAAATTCTGTGTAGAAAAGATGCTCTTTTCATGCCGGATGACTAGTGCAAAAATACAAATGGAGGCTCATAGTAGTCTCACTTATTGCTTTTCCATGGCAAAAATGATTACGCGAACGCGCCTCATTATTACTTTATGTTCATGGCCTGTCTTGTCTGTTTTTGAAGCAGTGTTATGAATCGGCTTATTCTAGACTTCATCCATATAAAATAAATACGATAAATGGATTTGGAAGTTAGTGTAGTAGGGATAGCGTGGTCGGTATAGCGACTCATTAGGAGGCCCACGCGGCCTTCTGTACAAGGGGTACTGGGGCTTTTTCCTGGGGGGTAAAGCGGCCAGTGCGTGGCGTTTACCACCCACCTCCACCTTCACCTTTGAAGGGTTACTTTTAAAATGTCCCCTATGTAGCTTGTATGAATACGTTACATTTAGGTCGTTGCTGGCACACTTAAATTCTTGCGTTTTCCTTGTTCCCATTCCGGTACGGAGTTTTAGAGCTCGCGGAATCTGGACAGGCTGTGTGACGTTCGTAATAGCCATAGTCACGAAGTGCAGAAATTCCTGGCCTTTCAGGAAGCCTCCTGCTGAACAAACTCTCACATTCCATGTGTTTATTTAACACCCTCTTATTGTACCTATTCAGTTAATGCACCTATGTTTTTACGTTGCCCAAGTGGCTGTTTGTCTTGACGATTTCCGATTGAAATTTTATACGAGTTACGATCCGCAGTTCGTTCTGTATGTCTCTTCTCCTTGACTTGATAACCATATTGTTGTTAGGTGAAATGTGAAGACGTGAACCTGTGTGTAATGTTCTACACTGTCATTTCGCTGAAGTCCAGCTGTTTCTGAGCAGCCACTAACACCCAGCCTTCTCGTTTGTCGAGGCTCTTTGCCCCGGTGTAAGGTGGCCGAGATGTGAAGCTGACGACCGTCATCTAGTTCCGACGTTAAGAATGAGTGGGAACTACACCTTCACGTCTCCGTTTTACTTCAACGGTTTGCACAGACACATTTTTGCTCTTCAACTCCTTTTATTTTAACCTCAGCTGTTCATCTCGCGCCATTTCCCACAAGGCCCTCATTGTGCTGCAGGGGGTTTTTTTTTATATAAAGCTGTACTAAGTCCGTCAGAAGTCCACCTCATCATTTGCGTGATTTCAGGCTTCCGCCGCAAAGTAGCTGCGAACTGGGCTCCTTTGGGTTTTTACGCAACGAGTAGTGGTGGTGGAAATTACCGCTACTCCCTGCGTAATGACCCAGAAGAGCGCAGTTCATACCTCCTCATTTCTCGATATTACGTATGTACATTGCTTGTACCGGAGATGTTCAACCTGACGGCTGAGGTGCACAAACTCGTTTACACAATTTGATTTCCCGACATAGCACTAGGAAAATATTCGAAGTAACTCGTTGAGTATTTTATTTAGCGTCGACTTGCTACGTACATTTGCATCAGTAAGTTTTCTGTGAAATTTATGGAGGCCCGTACTGTGGGATGAATTTTTTAACTATACATTAATTCGATAAAGAACGCAAGTTGTCTCAGCATATACTCTGAACGTCAGCCCACTGCGAGGAAATGAAACTGATTTGTGTTATCGTGCATGCGAATCACCGGAAGAGAGCGCAACACTTACAGTTGCATCGGAATCGTCTTGCCCGGCTGGCCCTTCCGTTGTCGTTCACAGCGTTATATGACCGGCTTTCGGAAATTATTCAGACTCATCTCGTTTGCAGCAATTGTATCTGTAGTCTGAATACTAAACAGCTGTTAGCTCAACATATTCCTTTCCCAGGTTATACATCTCTGCTGTCTCTTTGGGAGCTTCCGCGTGGCTGTATAGAACCAATAGGAAAGTGGTGTCGCGATACCACTCACAGACAGCTGCCTGTGCAGTCCACTTGACACTATGGAAGCTCTGTTTTGAAGTTGAACACAGTCCTGCGTGCAGGTGCTGTCTGTCCACAAATTGCAGATAACCAACGATGAATATCAAACGAAACAGCAGCCCGTTCGTAATTTGTACACCTTGAACGTGTACAGTTACGCGTGAAACAGGTAAGATTGTAGTATTCTAAACATTAATCATAAAACTGATACGTAGCGTGTGTGAGAGTAAATGACGTGCGTGGTCTGACTGATAGACGAAATGTAGCGTGTTTTGAATTTGCTACCAGTGTAATTTGATTTGATTATGTCGTTTGAAATTTTGTAGGTTTTGCACATTTTTGTAGAGTTTATTAGGGGCCCTGTTTTATTTTATACCACCTAAACTTTTTCAGTGACCCTTGCTGCGGGAAACTGAAAGGGGAGAAGTCGGAATTTGCATGAAGCTTTGAAGGACATTTAAAATTCATCCGTGTCAAGTCATCACATGTCACGATATTTCCATGGAAGTTGGGAGCCGAAAAATTATGTTTTATAAATATTTTTGTCATCATACTGTTTCCAATCTCATCCTGAAATCCCTTTGCGGTATCTTCAGAATAGCATTCATATTGCATGTGTGTAACTGCACGTGCTAGAATGGTCTATGTGTGGCATCACACGTGTAATGCATTCACTGTTTTCTGTCTTGCATGTTTCACATTAACAGCAGACAAAAAATAAATGTTCCGCTGTAAACTGGACTTAATGCGATTTGTGTAAGGCAACTCGACGCCGCAACAGTAGCGTTTCTAGTGCAACTAGAGAACTTAACGTTCTCTCACTCTTTCATGCGACCTGAAGGTTTATTACCATTTTCACAGCTGCCCATCACTTGTCCCACTCCTCAGACTTGTACTTGCAGTGGTGTTTCTTTAAAATTGATTTGGATATCCTTGCATCTACGCCTCGGGTCGTCCAGGTTGTCTCTTAATGTCTACTTGCGCGGATTAGATCATACAGTTTGGTACAAATTATGAAGCTCCGTTCTTCTCTCGTATGTCAGAGTTCTCCATGACATCCCATTTTTAAAGTTCTGGAGTCGCAGTTCCGTGGGGTTTTGACGATAATGTATCACGTTCATCAGCACTAAGATTTTCGACCTCGCCCATCGTCCAGTGTTCAGAATACAAAAATTTAATACGTAATTTTGGAGATAGGCTGATAGGCTCGTGTCTTCCTGAGACAAAAGGGTTGTGGAACGCCTGCCTGTGGGGCTTGACATATTAGAGCCCAGAGGTTTGGTAGTGTGAGTTTTTAGACAGTCGGGTGTAACTAGGTGCTTTTCATTCTTGTACGACGGGACGGAGACGTGGCTTTTCTTCTAAAGTTTGTGTTAAATTTCTGTTTTGTTACACAATGGACAAATTCCCCTAACTGAACGCTGAAATTCTTCGTTGTCACTCATTATGAGAGACGGGAGTGGGGGTTTGGACGTTAATCTTAAAGTTTTAGGTAAGGACCCGAAAACTAAATGGCACATGTGTTTACGAGCACTCCTCCAATTTAATCTGCTCGTAATTGTGTACGCCAGTTAATTAGCGCAAATAGTGATGGGAGTTCCGAGAACATAACCTTACAGTCTGTAAATAACCAGCTGGGCCAGTGGCCCATGTCAGGTCGTCACACCCAAGTGGTGCACTCAACAGCAACTGCATCAGCTTCGGACGATGTTTCGTCAGGCTTTCCCTGTTTTAATCACACGAAATCCGTCTTAAATTTCCCCCCCTTTTATTTTTTAATATCTTCATTTATCCAGTAATATGTATCATGGTTTAGGTCGGTTGTTACTGTACACGATGTTTCATTGACATAGCGTGATCAGTAACTAGATGTCTTTCGGTAGCAGAACCCCGTAGAATCCGAGACACTCGTATCCGAGAGATCGTTTTCAGATTCTGAACAAGTTTGTTGGTAAGGGTGTTATTAAATTCTCGTCATGTAACACGAAAGTATCTGTGAATTCCGGACGTCAGTGTTTCCCACTCGGTCGCCTCTGGTAGGCTGTCGCATTACCTACCTACCTACCAACCTACCTACACACACCCCCCCCCCCCCCCCCCCCCCCCCCCCTTTTCTCTACCTTCCCCCCCCCCCCCTTTTCTCGCAAAATTTTTTTTTTTGCAAACGACATGACATTTAACTTAAACAAAAA
>Ga0123354_10006149_pt1 | contig 17748 bp, 13 predicted proteins | sample TergutLab28metaG_2_FD_97872 | JGI IMG/M metagenome (GOLD analysis project Ga0123354, IMG submission 97872) | Labiotermes labralis P4 segment gut microbial communities from Petit-Saut dam, French Guiana - Lab288 P4 | ecosystem: Host-associated > Arthropoda: Insects > Digestive system > Gut ...
CTACTACTACTACTACTACTACTGATGCTGCTGTTGCTAATAGTAAACTTGACCACCTAGTCTTAAAATCCTCAAGAAAGAAAAGGCAAAATTTAAAGTAGCCTTAAGAAAGTACTTAAATACAACTTCTTTTACTCTACAGATGAATTATTTATGTGTAAAGATGATCTATAATACTGATTAGTTAAAAAATTATAGTATTTCCACTGTAAAAATTGAGTAAACTTGTGTGTTTATGACTTGTTTCACATCCTACTGTCTTTGTGACAAAATCATGGATCATGGAATGTATGTATGTATGTATGTGTGTGTGTGTGTGTGCGCGTACGTGTGTATGTAATGTGTGTACGCATGTATGTATGTATAGATGGATGGGTGTGTTTGTGTGTGTATGTATGTATGTATGTACGTACGTATGTACTTATGTATGTATGTACGTACGTATGTGTATATGTATGTATGCATGTATGTATGTGTATATGTATGTGTGAATTATGCATGTAGTAATAGTAGTAGCAACAGCAGTAGCAACCATAATTTTTAGGGTTATACTCGTACATATATTATTGCTACTACTGTTCCTATTGCTGCTGCTGCTTCTACTACTACTACTACTACTACTCCTCCTCCTCTTGGTGATGCTAGTTATAGTAATCTGTAGTAATAATAGCACGAAACAGTTCAATTGACCATAGTCCTTCGTGAACAGTCAGTACTCTCCCCACTGCTGTTACAAAACACAAGTATCCTATTACTGGAATCAAGCACACGCACAGCGCATTTATTTATTGGGCCTAAATTAAGTTTTAATATTTTCTCAATATCTGCACTAAAGTCTCCTAAATGATTTCAGGGTGCGTTAGAATTCTGAGTGCAGTTCTGATCTCTCCCACGTGAGCTGTGTGTCCAAAGCAAATATTTGCTTGATTTCATCGCCCTAATAATGTTAGTGAAGAACACAAATTATGCAGCTGACTATTTCTGTCGTCATTGGCTCCTCTCATGAAGAATAGGCCCTTCAGCCTGTTCCGACCTTACTGTACTTTAGACAAAGCTACCATGCTACTGTATCTGCCACTCGTACCGTAACACAACACCGCCTCTGTATGCTCAGATGATACCTACGGCCCTCACGATGGTCACTATGAAGACTGCTGTCTTCTGAAACGTGATACCTTGTAGTCTGGTAGCCACATTAAGTTTTCGGATGAACCGTAATAATGAGCTGCTAGACTGCACGATATCATATCCTCAAACAATGGGCCTTCAAACTCGTTAGCCTATACGCCTATAATTTTACACGCTGTTAGGGTTCTGGAGGAAAAACATCAGAAGCCTGCATGTTAGTTTGTCACGTGGTTTGCATAAGGAGATCAATGTTCCTGCAAACAATTGATCTGTTAGCGCTGCAGAACGAACGGAATCATATTGGGTGTTATAATTCAGTGGCCAACAGTTCTGTAGTGGCAGCAGTGTAAGTTTGTGTCACAATGTAGCTACAGCTGTTGTGTTACATGCGGGCTGATTTTCCATTTGTATTACAGCGCGACGTGTTATATCAGAGTTTGTGAAAGTAATGTTATATACACAAATATAAAGATGGATATTCCTAGAAATACCGTATTTAGAATGTTTAGTCTAACTTATTTATGGTTACGACATGTGAACTTGTCTTATGGCCCTTAGACTTACATTTATTAGCGATACGTTTGTCCTAACTTTAATATTTTAGTTCTTCTGAAACCTACAAAGGAACATAGAAATGGCTGGAACAATTATTTTATATGAAGTATTTTTTTTAAAATTAGAATGCTGCTGTCTTTTAGATTCTGCTCTTCTTCTTTTTCTTCAAAGTATACAAAACCCACCTCTAATCTCCCGCCTTCTCAGTGCGCTGTAGAAGTAGATGCATTTGAGGTCAGACCATCAGAAATACCGTAGAACGACATACTTCCACTTCCCGAACCTTATCTCTAGTTTCGTACGCATCTTACCGCGCTCGAATGTCACAATATGCACACCGGAATTTTTATGCTCATAATTCTCCATTGCGGTTGCCACAGTGAATACGATTTGCTCATCTGATTGATCATCTTCGTCTCGAGACGTCCCGTTGATCAAATTGAATTTGTCACATCATGCGTGAATTGGTGATTGCGCGCTGTGATATAAAATTCATAGTCTGCCAAGGTTACATCAGATTCGCACAGAAAGGATCCGAGCGACGCTTATGTATAAGAGAGAAGACGTAGTTCCATTTATACGTTTACGGGGAACCCGTGAAATGATTTATGTAATATTATGTTTATGAAAGACTTGCCGAAGGATGAAGTATTTTTATGTTTATGTAGGGTATTTGGGAAAAATATAATGAATAATTTTTTGTAAAGTTAACGTAATCCATATTCCGTACAGTAGATTGATTATACAGTATGCGATCCAAGAAACTGCACAATCACTAGTAAATAATCATGTCACAAGGGAAAAATTATACAAGACAAATGCTAATATTTAGTTTTAAAAGATATGCAGAATTATTCAACTAAAACCTGAATACAAAACACTGATATCTTTGACAGAATTTGTTTCACTTTTGTGTCTTTTTATATACCTCCCTGATGATGACTTTGTAGTGGCCGAAACATGTGGGAGGTACATTAAGTGACAAATGATTTTTGATTCAGCAATTTGTTGAAACAAATACTGTATAGTTTTGTAAAACTGTTGATTTTAGTTTTACATTTATGCAGATTTGTTACAAAACACATTACTTTTAAGTACGAAGCCCACCGCCATATCGCATGCTTGTCTGTGTTAACCACAAAGACAGTTTCCCATCTCCTGCTGGAGCCACCTCGTATTTATGTCTTTAGTGTACGTGGTATGCTAACGGACGTTTTAAGTACGTGAGATTGTCCGAGCGGAGTGTGACTCTAAGTTGTATACACTAAACGTTTAATGCTTTGAGAATTATTTGACTTAGCATTTAATTATTTACTCGTACTTATTGCAGACATTATCATCATCATATCATCGTCTTAGTGATAATCATCAAATTCATTCTCGCCCTAATCACTGCTGTTTATTCTACATTCATCATTAGTCTCTGTAAGCCAGATTGTGTGATATTACTTTAGCTTTAAAAGAAACATGGGTTTGTCCTTTGTTATGCTACCCGGCAATAGTTGCATGTCGTATGGTTATATTACATTGTATTTTCTGTGTGTTACATTGTGTATAGTTACTTTTAGCTACTTTAAGAGGAAAAGTGTTTCGACTCTTGTTACCCGGTGTTTCGCAGAACCTCTGTTCCTGTCAGTAATTACACTTGAGTGACTTTTCCTCTTAATTATTGAAATAACTAAACGTGACACAGTTCTACGTACAGTTTAGATTTTAACTGGGTTCAGAACTCGAAGTTAGAACACAGCTCACACGAAAGTCTGCTAATTGACAATATCCTTAACCCTTTCTGTCCACAAGAGATGCTCACAAGCTCTCTGTGCAGCACTGTCCCTACGATAATTCTGTTTCTTCGGCGTTCCACGTGGATGCTTTCCAATATAGTTCCCCACCAAAATTGTATGTCTATTTCATGTGTTCTCCATCGTAACCTAACTCCCAGCCTGTAATAACGTTCTGGAATTTTTACCCCAAGTGTCTGTGTAACAGTGGAAAATACAAAGACATTATTCACTATTTTGTTCTTTTTGGTGATTAAAAAATTCAGATCTCCTAGACATATCAGTGGCATTTACTGTAAAGACAGCTCCCTTACAAACAATACACACCATTTCTACAGACAAAGGTTTAGCTATAGAGGCATGGCATAAAACTTTTAAGAATTTAATACGGTATGGAGAGAAGGAGAGAAAGCTTTTGTCAATATTTCCGTTAAGTGGAAGTTAAATATCTGAATGTTGAAAGGTGTGTTCAGTGTGTTGATAGTCATAAATAAGCAGTACATTTGTTTCGGAATCAATCACCACACAACGATTCATAGTTCCGCGCTTACACTTTGGTCTCTCGTCGCTATGAAATGTTTCGTAAACATTTAAGTCCTTTCTTCTTTCATCGACCAGCAGTTCCCCATTTCTCTTTGCAGTCGTGTGTTTCTCACTTCACACATTCTCTCGCATTTCTGTCGTTTCATTATCACTGATCTTCTGTGTGATTCGTCCAGAGTTCAGGCCATTTGCTGTGGTCATTTTCCGAAATGTAATTTAGCCGGGACAGAGGCGGCACCCCGCGGGACTCAAATGCCACGCAGTGACTGCCCCCCCCCCCGCCCGACCCAATATAACTCTTCCGCCCCACTATCAGTTTCTGTCAGTGGCGTGCTGTCTGTAAATTCCACGCTTACACGATTTAATAGAATACGTTTAGTGCATCAAATAAGTCTGCCAGGTGTGTCCCTCCAGTTTGTAGTGTTGAACGATGGCATAGCAGGTTGGGCAGTGTTTTCTATGGGAATCTAAAACAAATAATCTGTAAAATTATTTTCTTCTTGTAGTTGCCGTGTTTTATTAAACTTAAAAATTTAATAATTTTCTAGGGTCTTGTTTATATTTTCCAGTGTATACTTTATTTATGTAGGACTTATACTTATACTGTGTTAACATATGTATAAAATATGTTTATACTGAATTTTCTAATTAACTTTACATTTCTAAGAATGCTTGTTAGAAAGGTACTTTCTCAGAAAAGATACGTGTGTCATTTTTTAAGTATTTCCATCTCAGTATTCAGATTTCTTACATTGAGACGGAAATATTTGTGACTGGCCTTCCTGGTGCAAACATAACTGATTGGCCTTACCGGTGCAAACAGAATTATTGACCTTATCTGCGCAGAGCCTTATGGCGTGTGAAGAAGTTATTACTACTGTCTGATGTGGTCACCCGTATAAGCACTGGTCATTACCAGTGCAGCTGCTGAAGTGGGATTTTCAACTATTCAGATGAAATATTTCTTATATGCAGCTTATGAGAGCTTTAAATGATTTTCTCAGTAATCACCTATCTTTTTATTGACGTAGGAATGCGATACCTTGAACAAGCCTGGTTAGCGTATTTGTGACGGAGGCGGAAAATGCGGAAGACTTTTGGAATAATTTTTTATACGTTGTCGTTAGGGTCGTGGATTTGTCTGTCGTTTGTTCGTGCCTGTTTCTTTGCAGGTTACGTATTCTAATTCAGAGCTGTGAACATTTTTAAAATGTCTAGCTTCGCAGTACTGTTATGTATTTGTCGGAGATATTATCTGTGTTGCGTCACTATTTTGCAGTTCTTTGTGTTGGGAAATGTAGGAAGTATTTATTTGAAGACAGCTAATTTCATGTCTAAAATATCTATGTATATTGTAGAGTACTGGATAGCTATTTTGGTCCGCTTAATAGTTCCCAACTACCATGACTGTAGTTCTGAAGGGAGGAAGTTAAAAGCGTAATTTTCGTAGAAGCTTCACGTTACGAATTTGTCTCTTGGTTAGTAATAAATTAGAAGCAACAGTTAAACACACATGCAGATGCTTCTTACTTGAGTCTCATTGCACCGGAAGAAGAAGAAAAAAACATTTCGTCTTCGTATGACAAAATGAAGAAATTATCCAGAGGGCAGTCTTTTTTTTTATTAATTTCGTATCCTATTGGTTGACCAGTTGTAGTAAAACACACACATAATTTCTTAACAGAATTGAAGCCAGATGTCGGAACATTTAAATCTTTCGTTTATTTAAGACAAATCTATATATTAGCCATCCTTACGCTGAGCATTTTTTTAAAAATTATTATTCTAAGATTTCCAGTTTTCTCATTTTGTAGCTTGAATTATTGTAATTTTCGACATAAACGTTAATTAAAACACTCCCTTTTCATTTGTAAAAATGTGTTACACCTAACGTATTTGTGTCACGATTAAGAGATGTGAGGTTCTGAAGGCGATGGATTCCAAGTTTACGTGTGGGGTTTGAAATGGTCATCATCTTTGGGAAGATGGAGAGAGTATTTTATGTTTTGCTGACCGTGCATCTCAGTATAATCTTGGTAATTAAACAACTTAATACACAAATTCTTGTTTTATAACAAGATTCATTACATGCCTCTACATGTTTGACCTCCTGATGATGAACACATAGTGTTCGAAATATGTAGAGGCATACAATAAATCTTATTATAAAACAATTTGTGCATTAGTCGGTTAATTACCAAGATTATGGAGTGAGTATTTTTCTACGAAAACCTTGTTTATCGACATATCAAGTAACATGACGTCACATGTAAGAATGCAACAATCTTGAAAAGAATAGGAGGCCTAAATATGTTTATTCCGTTTGAAATTATGCGAGCCCCCTTTCAGTATGAAGCACTGTGTTTAGATTTGCTGCTTTTATTAGCTGATTTAAATTCGCTGTAATTTTGAGATTTTATTACAGCGTGTGTCTAAGGAAAGGCATCAAATTAATTTGTGTCTTTGCAAATTACTGTATTTTCGTGTCTTTGTTGGTCATTGGGAGAACAACAGGAATATTTACAGTTCTGTGCAATGCAGTGCCCGTACTCTGGAGCGTCTTTTTGGGTGCATTAAGCGAACATGAACTTCAGCGAAGGGTATTGTTAACGAACTTCACTGAGCAGAGTTCTTATAAGCTTTCTGTATATCACCTGTTCAGAAAATTTCCACACCATTTCAGGAACCTGATAATGCACTCTCGCATTCACGGAACTGCCCACTTTCACTTTAACGTGAACTACATGATTCCATATAAATAAAATACTACACGTCAGTCGTTAACACAACATTTTATTTATATACAAAGGTATATGTGTCAGGGCGACATGTTTCGACCTAGTAGATCGTCCTCAGGCCCTCCAAGAACGCAGATCTAAGAGTTGTTTAGTTTTTCTGCATTATGGGATCCCAAGGATCCCTGAGGATGACCTACTAGGTCGAAACATGTCGCCCTGACATATATACATTTGTATATAAATAAATCGTTGTGTTAACGACTGACGTGTAGTATTTTATTTATATGTTGTAACACTTCGCGATGGAAAACTTTAAATACATGATTCCAGTCCACATCCCAATGTTTAGTCGAATACTCTTCTCCCATGCATGCTTAAATTACAGGGACAGTGCAAATGGAAACTCTGCACTTCGTACCGGGCGCGGCGTGCCTCTCTCCTTCAGTTTCCGATGTGTGTTTACCTTCGAGCTAATGACAGTTATAATGTCATTATAATGAAAGTATGAAAAAAAGAAGAGCGCATTCATTACCTACTCCTGACAGCAGCAGTGGCTGGTGTAGCGTTCAGATTCTTCAGAGAAGCAGACAGATGATACGCAAATGTCAGTATTACGTGTGGGTTACAATATTCGTGCGTATTTACAATATGTTTCCGTCAACACAACTAACATTTAAAGTATAACATTACTGCAACATGTTTCGACTTGTGACAGTCATCATCAGGCTGATCTAAGAACCATTTAACATTTTAAAGGTTTTATTCTTTGTGCATTTGGGATCCCATATGCCTTACACCGTATAATATTGTTAGTTAACTTATCTACAGTTCTATTGTACGTAATATAAAGCACGTGGTGTGGGCGAATTATTCATGCGGTACGTCTAATTCAGTTGGTCGAGCAGAAGTGCAGATCAGTTTGCACCATTGCAAGCCGTTACAGTGATTTTTTTGAACTTGGATAAAGTCCCACTGCAGAGTGGCAGCTAGACGTGATGTGGTTCTTAAAATATCATCTTGTGTAGGATTTTGCTGTCGGGCTTAACTGTATTGCCACCCAGCACCCTCTTACGTTACACGTAATGGCGATTGTAGTGCAAAAATCCATACGTCACCAACAGCAGCCGCGTTGTGGGCACTTGGAGCACCCTTCATGTGCTCTCGATATTCCAAACGCTGACCGCAAAGTAAATAAAAACCGCGACACATTTTCTGTTGTCAATACGGTACCATAGGTGCATGAAACGTGGTCATTGAAGTCAGAGAGTTTTTCACTACCAAAGTGTCACCTGGCGTATCTTTAGAAATTATAGGAGACATTCAGTTATATACAATAACGCATAAACAAGACGTGCAAAGTATGTATGACGGAACATTGAGGTACTTTCGGCTAACCATTTTCACCGTGGAAAAGCAGAAAGTAGTACATAGTCTGAGTGTTTGTCTGTAGCCTTAGTTACCCAGAATAGAAAGCGCATGCGTCATATTGCCATCTCTGGCCTGTCCGACTCTACAAACATTTTCCACATTATCTCATAAACGATATGATTTTCGAAGAAATGTTATTGAACGTAAAATGTATGTTTCGTTTTTCTCTATAACGTTTGTCTGAAATATTTCTCATTCTAAGAAGAATCTGAAATATTTCTCATTCTAAGAAGAATTGAGCGTGATATGATCAAAAATGTAGATAGTCTTTCATGTGAAGTACCCACTATTCTTGTCAGATTTAAATGAAATATGATTTTTATCGACAGATTTTCGAAAAATAATCATCAAATTTAATGAAAATCCGTACATTGAAAGCCGAGGTGTTCCGTGCGGACAGACGGATAGACTTGACGAAGCTAAGAGTCGCTTTTCGCAATTTTGCGAATGCGCCTAAAAACGAACACATGTTATGTCTGGGGTACGATTTCCGGTTGGGTGCTGTGGGTACAAAGCGAATTGGAAAGATCACTTCTTCAGTAAGATACCGCTCTATTGTAGATTATAGGCCTCTACTTAATAATATTAATTTTATTCTTCACGTGGTGAATGTAGAAATGCTATTACGCAATACATTCTTCAGAGATGTGCATCAACATAGTGAATATTTGAATGAAATTTCGAAGTGCGTGACAGAAGCTACGCCTGGTAATTTTTACGGCCTGTGCCTTGTGTATACAGAAAAAGTGAGGGCTAAAACATATAGAAAGCATGGAGAAGAAGATAAATGGTAACAGAATTTTCGTCGAGAGAAATGAATGGCAGAGACTGGCAGGAGACATGTAAGAGTGAATGTGGGCCGAAAATAAGTTTAGTTTTGATGAAGTAGTAGGTTAAGTAATGGTCTGGTTTTCTGACACATATTGGTCACCTGGGAGTAAAGTAATATTCTGCTGATTTACTAAAATCTTATTAAACACTGTGTTATAAAGATAGTTATTAAATAGAAACACGTCATTGGCTATTTTATAAGGATAGGAATTTTGTGAAGAGCAATAAATGAAAAGCTGAAGTTGTTGAAATGCAATTTTAAAAAATGGCATTAGTAATCGAGTCTCACAGTCTGAAATGTAGTGTAGATTTATTTCAGTAAGTAACCAACTTGATGCACAAAATTTTGTTTTACAGAAAGTTTATTTCATGCCTCTACATGTTTCGAGCACATGTGCTCATCATCAGGAGGTCAAGATTGTATTACACAGCCTCTGGTATCATCACACCTATAGGTGGGCGTCTCGTGCAGAGGTTGAGAGAGGACTGTCAACCTGTGAAAGAGACAGCCACCTATAGATGTGATGATACCAGAGGCTGTATAATACAATTTTGACCTCCTGATGATGGACACATGTGCTCGAAACATGTAGAGGCATGAAATAAACTTATTGTAAAACAAAATTTTGTGCACCAATTTGGTTAATTACTGAGATAAATATACTGAGATGCACGGTCAGCAAAACGTCAAAAAATGTAGTGTAGATGTTCCTGATGATCTACAGATTATAGTAAGTGTTGACAAGTTTTGAAAATTTCGAATTGAAGTGATGAAATTTTAATTACGAAAAACTGAATGTATTAGAGAAACACTGGAATTTGATGTAAGAAGAGAGACCTTAAATCCGCAGTGCGATATGTATATGTTCTGAAAGCTAGCTGGGTGATGACCCTATGGCGTCGGAAACATGTAGCTGAATGAATACTTTATAAAGTTGTGTTCGATTGTTATTTGTTTATTCCTTAATTTATAGTTCAAAACAACGAGACGCATAATTTTAAAAACGAAAACATATTGAAAGGATGAAGAAACATGAGCACTTCACATTACGATTCATATGTTGAAGACGAACAGAATTGAACTTCAACAGGATGACAAAATCTCCTGCCTTTCCTTCAGGAGTGTAGGAAGTTAAATTACGAAGACAAATGAGACATGAAGAACCCGCAAACTGCAGTTTGTCAGATACATTATGTACTTAGTTACTTTGCAATTGCACGCAGTACTTTACGTGCAGTAGGTAGGCCACGTATTTAAGTCTGGATGCAAATGAATTGCTTGTTTAATACTGTTATAACCGTGTAATTATAAAGATCTCCTAGATTTAGGATCAATTAAATTCTATGCACAACATATGCTAATATACATTGGATTACTGATTATCCCAACTAATTTTGGGTCTATTGGTTTGTTCCAGATAATCAGAGAACAATGTAATACGCTAACAAATTAGGTAGATCAATGCATAAAACTCTATTGCACTATGAATTAAACATGAGCGATTACGGTCGTAAAATGTGTGATGTGCTGAAGTACTGTACTCTTCTTCTACTGAGGTTTTCTTGATATACACACTAATGAAACGATGTAATTGCTTCTGTATTATAAGCCTGGATCTATGTAGGTCTGCCACAGTTGGCGAACAAAAACTATAAAAACAAATAAAATAAAAAATAGTCCCGAATTAATATTTTTATCGTTGCACAGTGCTTTCTGTAGTTTATTTAATTACACACACCAACACTTGCATATATATATATATATTATTTAAGAAGTCTAAAATTTACATTGAAACATTTAAAACGCTCCTACATGTTTCGATGATGATGATGATGATGATGATGATGATCGTGTGATCGAAACATGTAGGAGCGTTTTAAATGTTTTAATGTAAATTTTAAACTACTTAAATAATATATACATATGTGCGTGTGTTGGTGTGTGTAATTAAATAGACCCGAATTAAGTTGCAGCACAAATTTTTAATTTGGAACATTTCCAGAATTAAGGTGCGCCGTATTCAAACTGATATTGTTTTCTTGTGGAATACAGTGGTTCTGCAATTCTTGCTGTTTTGCTGTGAAAATCCAATTGTTTCTGAAATAAAATAAGTGTGTTAGCAGAAAATTAACGTAAAGGTTAAGGAAATACGCAGGTTGCAAGGACGAACAAGTTTTGGTTGTGCAAAATGATTACATTTGCAACAGTACTTTACGAGTATACACATTGATTACTGTAAAAATCTAATTTTAATTCCGTCATTGCTTTCGTTCCGTTCGAGCAGGAGTTTAAACACGTTATTTGCTATACAATTCAGTTTTTTTTTGCCATCTGGAATGGTTGATTAGTATCTGCATTAAACGCACAAATAACACAGTGGAATACGATAATTGCAAGTAATGCATTTGGATAATCTCCATGCCCAGGAGTATACCTTTTTATGGAGTACAGCCTTGAGTTCTATTTGTACAACAGGGTACAGGAACTGTGACCTATTTACATTGCAGCATTTCAGGGATCGTGAGAAAGATCCCAAGGGTAGCTTTTAGCTTAGACCGTGTAAAATTTGAAATTATACAACGGTGAAAGTTTAGGTTATGTTCGTCTGCGATGTAATACCTTAACGGGTGGTTACGGACGTTTCGGGGGGAACTTGTTGCAGGTTGCTCCGAAATATTGTAACAACTCTCTATGTGGAAATATCGCCTAGTGCACTGTTTACCTACGAAGTTTAGTAAAGATAAAGGTAAAGCAGTCCCGTTACAGGCCTGGAGTTACCCGGAGGGTTCCAGGAAGTTAAGGTTCCCAGATTACATGACAACGGCACAGGATGGTGGTAAGTTTGTTAGCCTTACGCACCGGCCGCCTTTACCCCCATGAAATGCTCACAAATTTTAGTGCTGGGTATAAATATAGGTGTATTTCCAGAACTATTTATTTTCATAATATTCGTATTCACGGAACTCATTATACGAAAGTGTTCCTCAAAAATTATTTTGTATGACAGTGGATAAAGTGCAACGCTTCTTAAGCGCAGTGTGACCGAGTATAGTGTCTGTAACGGCAAAAGTTTTCCTTAGAATTTTTTAACGTGCCGTCTGACTGTGATGAAATAATCCTGTGAGCCTCTCGTTGGACTTCAAACTGACTACAGAATTTAAACTTTTCGTGGGAACTGAGATTGAAGTCAGCAAAGGAGCAAGTAGCCACGGCCTCTTGGAACACTTTCAAAGGAAACGAGTTCGGGGTGACGTCCGACACTTGACAGGCTAGAGAGAGCAAACTGAGAAGGGGGAACAGATGACTACATCACTCTCACAAGACCACAACCCTTTCGTGCTTTCACAATGCTTAACATGAGGAAAACATCCGATGGCTCTGACAGGGAATGAATCACACAATGACACGTTGAACTGGAACCTATGTCTTTTGACACGGCGTTGAACTGATGTACTGAGCGTAAAAACTCGCCAGATTTTGTGGTCAAAACAACGATAGTGGCGAAAGATATCTGACACGTGTTTAATAATACAGATTAAAACTACGCTGATTTGCCACCACGTTTCGTAACCACAGATTTTCCTATCGTGTCATGTTTGCAAATTTTACGTTCCAGGAAACACAAACTCTTTAGCAAGACAGGCACTGTACGTATAAACGTTACAGCGAGGCGCTTTCGCGCAACAGTTGTTGCAGTGGAAAATCCAATAACTGTTACATATTATGAGTGTGTGTGTTAGTAGCCTTAGTTATTCAGCATGCAATGCGCATGCAACTTATTGTCGTCTGTGACCTGCCCGGCACTACAATATATATATATATATATATATGTGTGTGTGTGTGTGTGTGTGTATATTCACATTCTGTCATGAAACGCACGATTTTCGAAAAAAAAAATGTTATCGAGCATAAAATGTGTGTTTTGATTTTCTCTACAAATTTTGTTTGAAACATTTCGCATTCTAAAAAAAAAAAAGAGCGAAATATTATGAAATATGTATATTCGTCTTCATGCAAAGTACACGTTATTCTTGTCGGAGTGCAATGCCAATTGAACTGTCTCATACATTTTCGAGAAATACTTATCGAATTTAATGAAAATCAGTCTAGTGGGGGCTGCGTCGTTCCATGCGGATGAGCAGACGGAAAGATGAACGGACGGACGGATAAACGGACGGATGGGCAGAGAGACAGACATAACGAAGTTACTATTCACGTTTCGTAATTTTGCGAATAGCCTGTAGTGGTACGATACGCGAAGCAAAATGCGCTGCAGCCTACAGTCTTCCTCGCCACTCAGCAACGGATATTCATTGATATGCAGTATTTGTTTATATTATAAAGTAATATATTATTTATGCGGAAGAAGGAAATTATACTGACTGAAGGAAAATAAGAGAGCACTTGGGAGACCTAGGAGCAGGTGATATGTCGATGTTGCAACGGATCTTAATTAAATGGGGACCGTCCTGACTACTTTGGCTTGTGATAGAGTGCGGTAATAGACTGATCTTCTTCGTCGACGTAGTTTTAGTAGTAGTGTTTGTGGTGGTGGTGGTGGTGATTGGTGATGGTAGTAGTAGTATTAGTGTTGGTGGTGGTGATTGGTGATGGTGGTGGTGGTGGTAGTAGTAGTAGTAGTAGTAGTAGTAGTAGTAGTAGTGTTGGTGGTGGTGGTGGTAGTAGTAATAGTAGTAGTAGTGGGTAGTGGGTAGAAGCAGCAGCAGCAGTCGTTGCTGAAGGCGCTGCGCCCATTTGCAACATCGGCAAATATTTACTAGCCTACGCAGCGTAACTTCCAGAAATTTCTAACCTTCGACTATTTACAGAATTTCATCCAACCCGAGTCTTTACCATCACTACCGGGAGATATTCCATTCTCGCATTGGGTAGGCCTATTGCTCGATAATATGTTATTTGTTTCTAAGTTATCTCATGGTTATGTGTGTTTTTCTCTCGTTCCAAAAAATAATTCTTAACTTTGTATCGGATTCCATAGCTTTCCGTTGGAAGTCGATACACTTACGCAAACCATCAAATAACAACCCCTGTTCACATAAATTCGAAATTGTTAAGTGCCCCGGAATATTTCAGCCTTACGGATGTCAGTAGGGGTTATTATGGAAATGCAAATGTGCAAGGTTTCCGCGCTCTTAGAAGATGCTGAATTCTTATGACCACAAAAAGTATTACATGTTCTGACAAGACCATAGTTAAATTATTTTAATGTGTAGGAGTAACGATTCCGTTACAGACCCGTTTTGGCCTAGAGGGTGGGTAGAGTTATAGCTCTACTCTTCCATGAACGCGGCACTAGAATTGGGTGAGTGGTCAGCAGCACGCCCCGGCCACACTTAACCCCCGGGAAAGACCCAATGTGTAGGAGAATTTTATGAAAACCTTTAAATACTTCCGTCATATATACGGCTGTGTAACATGAGAATTGCTTTTTTTTTTTTCATTTGTCTTGTTGTTCGACGACTGTATTGTGTTTCTGTCGCATAGCGCCTGCAATATTCTTCAGTACGATCAAGTGTATATTCAGAGAATTTTTCTTAATACATCTTTCACACGCATGTCTATTTAGCAACACATTCTTTATATTTTGCACTCAAATAAAAGTGTAAAACCGTATTACCTGGAGACAGAGGAAGTAGGTTGCTCTAAAATGAAATTTTCTACCACTTCACGCTTCGTTGTGTTACTGAACACAGTAATGTTGTGCATGTAGTGTTTGTGTTGTTACGTACACATGGCTTCGTATGTCTTTAATCTTTTAATGTATATAATTCTATATAATATTTACTACAGCCCGTAGATATGTGTGGGCCATAATACAGCAGCAAATTTTTCAGACAAAAAAACTGGAAAGAGTAAATAATCCCAGTTAAATTATGAGCAGAGGAAATGACAGCATATAACAAATGCAAATAAATGTGAAACAAATATTGATGAAATAAAAGCACGTATGACAAAGAGTCCGTAAAACAGACTGATGATAGGAAGGAAACAGGACTGCAAAAGCCTTGTCTACCGTATCAAATTCTGTTTATCATTAAAAATGTAGACGCACTTTAGAAATTCATAACGTTGCCGCCCACCGATTGAGCAACACCGAGATATCACACTCAGTAAGTGAAGACCGGTGATTTGGGTGGTCCTCCTTTCTTTTTCTCTCGCCTGCGTTAATTGTGTCGCTGCGGGAGAAGGCATCTTGCTGGATTTAGACGTCGGGAATGTTGGTGATGATGGGTGGTCGGCAGTCTGGGATCGCTAGGTTCTTGAGCTGGAAGTGACGAATGTTCATAGCTTGTCGGCTTGAGATCAGTATCAAGCCAACAAAAAAGAATGTTCTTGCTTAGTACAGCAGCTCGCACTAGATGGCAGTGCGCTCACACAGAATAGATAAGCAAGCTTTCTCTAAGGAATGTTTCACTGTTAGCGTGCGGACGCACACGAACTGTAAATCTCTCTGAATGATCTACAAACTGTAGAGATCAGATTACTTTTGATTAGCTCTCCGTGCCCTTTGTGGAATTCGAACACTGGAGTGCTGTAAAACTGTTCAATCATGACACCAACAAATGCTCCTTTGATATATACAATACAGTCTTACATCGCTACAACATGTTTCGGCGTCACTTACTCCATCCTCAGGGAGCTCCACATCAAGATTTGAAACTTAGCGAAATATAATGGATTTAAAAGGTAATTCATATTTCATTACAGTATTCTTGTGTCTCATACGACAGGTATTACAGCCTGGATCTTCCCGGCTAGAGTTTTGTACCTGCAGGAAACAGGTGATTATTTGGATTGCCGACCCACCTGTATCATAAGGCACATGACTTTTCACCCCACAGGATGTGTTGCAGAAGGCAATTATCTTTCTAAGGAGGGTGCGTGACAGGTGGTGACTTATGACGCCGTGGTATCATAAGAGGGCCATTTGTAGACCCGATTGGGAATGTAAAAATTAACCAATAGCTATAGTTGACCGCACCCCTAGGTTGTATTAATAGTAATTTCAGCCAATGATATATTTGGCCACGCCCTCGTGTAGCCGTGCGAATTCTCGCACGGACTTTTTAATCCTTATATAATATAATGTAACTATGCCACGGGGGGACACTCTGGACACTGCACTAAGCTGTTAGTTCGACGCCTTGTCGTCACTCTGTATCATCATCTGTAATATAAAATATATACATATCTTACCTCCGAAGTCGGGCTTGAAAGTTATTTCTTAAGTGTCCGACGGATCTATCCACGACTTCCGCTCGGTCAACAAGAGATCCTACTCCGGCTTCCAGGGATACAACACTTGCAGCAAATGTAAACTGTGTGGGTTTCAAGATTGGGATTAAAATAATATTTTTAATAATATAATAAAACAATATTAATAACATATTTTACAGCGTTTTCATTAAATGTAGATAAAAAAGATTTGCTTTGCTATAACTGAAGAATCAAAAAACCAACTAGATGCCACTTGATATTTTATTCTACTTCTTACAGGCTCAACATGTTTCAAGCATTACTATGCCCATCATAAAGAAGAGCTCGCGACTATGATGTTGATTACCACATTGGTCGTGTCGTTCTTGGTTTGCTGAACGTTGGAGGTTATGTGCAGTTAGGCTGGAGTAGTGTCTGGGCTGCAGGCTTTAGCCTGCAGCCCAGACACTACTCCAGCCTAACTGAAACATGTTGAGCCTGTAAGAAGTAGAATAAAATATCAAGTGGCATCTAGTTGGTTTTTTTATTCTTCAGTTATCACAATGATGCACGGTCCAATAAACATCAGATTGCCTTGCTATGTTGTAGTTTTTCTTTGTGTAAAAACATCTAATTGAACTTCGATCCCTTATGGATTTTGTCCCTGTATAATGCGTGGTGAGTTCCGTGTCAAGGGTGACTGTCATAATGTCAAAATTATATTCACTGCCATATTGACAGTGGCCTGCCACTCTGCCATACTGAACCTGATGCATTCTCTCCAACACAGGGCTATTTTCACGGATTTCTGAACCCTCCGGGAGGTATCTCGCATAAAGTCATATAAAGTAGGCCTCATCCCATTCCTCAAATGTCACTGCTGATTTGCCATTTCATATCATTCTAACCTATCCTATTCGATACCAAAAAAATTTATTAATTTTTGTCAAGCTTTCAAGAAGCAAAGGACTACCCATTCCACATCAAACAACACTAACACAATGGAAGCATTGTCAGCGTCCAAAATACATGCATTTCGAAGATTGAAGTTAGAAATACGTATACAGCATTGCCTTATAAACTGTGCATTCTAAATACGTAAATTTCTACTCTTTTTTGTCTGATAATATTATTAGCGCTATTTTGTGTTAATTTGATGAATAACTTATTAATAAATTGCAGATTCCGTACGGGCTAATTTTGTTGGATGTAACTTTGCAGATTCGTACGGTCGCCATACTTGTCCTTCAAAATGGATCTACCCACCATGATGCACTTAAAATGCTTGGTTCTACTCTTTCGTTATTTACCACAGCAATATCACACTGTAAGGAAAATTTTTCTACGATCGTCAACTTACTACGTACTTTATATCCTACACCATTACTTACTTACTTACTTAATTACTTACTTACTTAATTACTTACTTACTCCATGGTGCAGAGTCCTTCTTGAGAAGCTAACTGGTTTGCAGCTAGTCAAGAAATTCCCCGCATTTCACGGAACCCGAAGGTTCATTACCGCA
>Ga0123354_10006152_pt1 | contig 17744 bp, 15 predicted proteins | sample TergutLab28metaG_2_FD_97872 | JGI IMG/M metagenome (GOLD analysis project Ga0123354, IMG submission 97872) | Labiotermes labralis P4 segment gut microbial communities from Petit-Saut dam, French Guiana - Lab288 P4 | ecosystem: Host-associated > Arthropoda: Insects > Digestive system > Gut ...
AAATAAGCAATCATCTGGGGTCCAGGAACGGATTAATCCATTTTACATTAATTCCTATGGGGAAAATAGTTTCGGTTTACGAACGACCTTCAGGAACGAATTAAGTTCGTGAACCGAGGTTTGTATTACAAAGAGTTAAGAAGGAAAGACATAACCTACAAACAACACAAAGAAGGAAGGCTAACTGGATGGTCATATCTGGCGTACAAACTGTCTTTTAAAGCAAGTCATTGAAGGATACAGACAAGGATAGAAGTGATGTGAAGACGAGGAAGAAGACGCTGGAAATTGAGATGAAGCACTAGATCGCACTCAGCGGAGAGAACTCTCTTTGGTAGAGGCTGTGGATCTGTCGTAGGACAGACAACAATGAGCGAATTTCCTGCTGAACCCGTACACAGTGTCATACATTGTTACGAATACAGCTACTAAAGCTTCTTTTTTACGCGCTACATGTAGTTTATGCGCTACATGTAGTTTACGACGTTGTAACCACGTGTACGTGTAATTTCTTTGTCACCGCCTCCATGAAGATGGCGAACACTCACCGAAACATCAAGGAATCTGCCAGCAGCAAGCGGATTCCATCCCCACGGCAGCACCGGCATAGTTAACAGGGCAAGAAGACTGCACAGGTCCACACACCCAATGCTTGCAGACATGAGTAGCTACATGGTCCAAATCTACGAACTTGCCGTTAAAAAATGATAATTTTGAAGTGAAGGCCAAGTTCACCCTGTAATCTGTCATGCAGGCAAAATGGGGGAGTAGAGGTATGGCTCTACTCTTCTTTAACCTCGGTGCTAGCTGGGGGTAGACGGTCGACGCACATAAAAATGGAATGCTTGGAGCTTTACCTCCAAGTTTCTCATATGCCTGCACCAAGTGTTTTAATACAGCGCTAAATCTGCTATCTGAATTGAATCTTCTTATACTGCTTATTAATAAACATGGTAAAGAAGAAAATACAATACAAACCATGGAAAGGGAATGTACCTGAATTGGGGGCAGAGGAACCAGTGTAAATTTTAGTGTGGAAACTTCTGGGCTTTGCAATTTCTAACGAGATCATCAAAGGGACGCGGTACCTGTAATCGAAAGAAAAGTGCTTACACAATACACTAATTAATACACGATAGCAAGTTGTCATTAAGTGTTCAGACATTTGGAGTTGATCAAAACTTTTGGTACTCGTAGACGTCCATAAAAGCAAATGGGTTATTATTTCATTCTACTTTATACCCAGATCTTGCAAAATTTAAATTCGAACGGGTTTTTTTAACACACTTCCTCCAAGATAAAGCGGCTCGGTGGTGCAGCCGACCCCTCACCTCCATCTACGAAAGTGAAGATAAAGTTCCGATACACCCCATCACGGTACGCCGCGGAATTATACGTACAGCTCCACTAATTCTTAACCTCGAAACTAGGTGGTCAGTGGTCATCTTTACTCCCCCGACCGCTTTATACCGGGGGAAAGTGCCTGGATGGACCCCAAAGCCGGTGTAGACATTTGGAGATAAGAAAAATATCTTGTTGTCTCTACCAGGAATCGAACTTCGGATCATCCAACCCATATCCTACATGGACTATGCTATCCCGTCTCCTTCAAATTCATCTGCTGCCATGAATATGTGGAGCTAAAACTCCTCTCTCCAACACGTCTTCAAGGCATGATACCTGATTACAAGGGTAATTGCACCTTCACTTTTACACATGTGGTTGTCTGTTTTCACATGCGGCATAATGAAATCGTTCCCCAAGTGTGGTTTACGGACCCCTACCTATCCGAGACACCTTTGTTTTCCTGCTGTGACCAAAAAAACCCCACCTCGTATTTAACAAGTGTTTACTTTTACTGTCAGTATTCCTAGGAAAATAAAAAGTTTCCAGAAAGAATCCCTACAATGAATTCATAAAGCTCTTAGCAGTTCAAGTATATTCACAATGCTACCTAAAACTGTGCCTGAGGGGTTTGGTGAGGTGAATGAATAAAGAGGTGGAGCCTGCATGACTAACGAGGCTCCGTAACGCTCGGCGGTACAAGAAAATTTCAGAACTACTGATCAAATGAACGAGATTAACCGTCACCCCGCGAATGTAGTTTTGTCATATATTCACTTTATTAATATATATTTCAGTCAACACAACTATATAATAAAAGCATAAGATAAAGCAACATGTTTCGACTTAAAAAGTCATCGTCAGACTAAGCTAAGAACCATGAAGTTCTTTACAATGTAGCTGCGCGCATTTGGGATCCCAGATGGCTCACAATTTGTACTGTGATTCGTACCATGTACATAACATGACACATCTATTATACTATTGTAATTATATTAGGGTCAAGTACGTGACGTGTGCTATTTCCTGTGGCCGTTGTTCACTAATTGGGCTTCTGATTGTTATGTCCGTTGTGGTTGTATTGGTTCTCCTGCTTATTAGTTTACCGGTGGATGGGGTGGGGTGGGGGATAGTTTTGTCAGTTTAGTACACAGAATACTCAAACACGTATAGGAACGGCCGCAACGAAATCTAGACCTTACCTACATTAGAGTAACAAACAGGTGGGCTATCCTAGTAATTAACCACCTTGATGAACAAAATCTTGTTTTATAATAAGTTTATTAAATGCCTCTACATGTTTCGAGCACTATGTGCTCATCATCAGGAGGTCAAAATTGTGTTATACAGCATCTGGTATCATCACACCTGTAGGTGGCTGTCCGGTGCGCAGGTTGAGAGAGGATTGCAGTTCTCTATCAACCTGTGAACGGGACGGCCACCTAAAGGTGTGGTGATACCAGATGCTGTATAACACAATTCTGACCTCCTGATGATGAGCACATAGTGCTCGAAACATGTAGAGGCATTTAATAAACTTATTATAAAACAAGATTTTGTGCATCATGTTGGTTAATAACTAGGATTATACTGAGATGCACGGTCAGCAAAACATCAAAACAGGTGGGCGTTCAACAGCTCTCGCAGAACGACTCATCTTCAGTTTATTACCGCCACCTTAAACCCAGCTTCACACGCTGAAGGACCTAAATGAAATCTTGAATCAATGCAAACAACGGGCTCTGGTGATGTGAACTGCCTGCTGGAAACTACAGTCAATGGCGGACTATCTTCTTGGCGGTACTAATTTACAGTCTCATTATTAAGACAGTTAATTTCTAATAATCTGTTCTGCCTACTACATGTAAAAGCAAGCTTACTTGGCAAGTCACGGAGTCCATTCGATTATAGAACAAACCTGTTTGTTTACAGTCCTGGCTACCGACGAACAACCGTGCCTCGAACTCATGTCCACTCGGTGGGAGGCCTTGTCAGTACAACTTCTGGTAAATATTCAACGAACCCGGTTCGGCGGTAAACTGGTGAATGATAAACGGCACCAGGAAGTCCGTTTATCACTCCTACTGTTCGGAATATATCTCGAGGCACTCCACACGGGAGGTCTCAACTTCGTTCACGTGAAAACCCGAACACACATGTAAGATTCTGGTATTTTCACAGCGGTGAAAATTCACACTGTGGACTTTTAGGTTATGGCACCGTGTTGTCTGCCAGCTGGTTATCAATATACCACACTTGCCATAATCCAGAACCACCAAACGAAGATCAAATATGAAATTTCCCAACGTAACGAGTTTTTTGTACAAATTATATGCAGATGCAGTATGGACGATATGCGAGCTATTCCTTAAAGATGAATAAAGAATGATATAACTCAGCCATACGACCGGCTACCTACCGGATTGGAGTTCGGTTCCCGACACGATAACTTCTGAGGAACGGGCCTGAAGCGGCCAGGGGAGACGAAGCCAACCACTCACTTGAGCACTTACGTGAGCAACGAACTTCACGCTACAGCCGCTTCATTTCCGGGGAAAGATCCCCCCCCCCCCGGGTACTCACTGGACATAAAGCCGGACTCGCCGCTGTTCAGAAAATTAACACTTTTGCCGCTGCCAGGGATCAAAGCCTTCCTTCCGTTGTCCGACTTGCGCCATCCCCTATTTACGATAGTTTACCCTAAATTAGATCATTCCCTAAGTGCAACCGGTCCACTTCATGCACTCAGAACACAACCTTGGAAAGATACGAGTTATTTTTACAACGCTCATGACGTTCACAGCTAATTTCAGCAGGTACGTTTCTGTAGAACGACGCCGGTGGCTACGTGGCTTAAGGAAAGCACTGTTCTGGACACAACGCAACAATTCACTTGCAGGTTCAAATCCAGCTCAGAATAGACACCTGTGAGCACCAGTGTTTCACGAAATCTTCTTTGCTGCAGGCTTAGTATGTTTTGTGACGTAGCCCCCGACCATTAAAATGCATAACAGTTACATATTTAAATGTGTTGGAACATGTTCATGCTAATCGAAAAGACAGGCATGTCTAACCCAACCCAAAGAAGCGTACACCGATCGAAGACAATTACTTGAAACAAAGATTAAAATATGCGTAACTATAATATTATATGGCGCGAAACTCTGTCTCTTCACAATGAAGGAAGAACAGGCTGAGAGTGTTCGGAGACAGGGTGTTAAGGAAGATATATGGGCCTAAGAGGAAAGAGGTAACAGGGGAATTGACGAGACTGCATTGCATAACAAGGAGCACATGATCTGTATTCCGCACCAAACATTATTCACGTGAGCAAACCAAGAACATGGGCTGGGCATGTAGCACATACTGGGTATTGGTCGAGAACTCCAACGGGAAAGCGTCCGCTTTGAAGACCTAGGTGTAGAGGTGGGAGGACAATATTAAAATGGACGTGCAAGAAACACGAATTGGCTTGGAATTGATTTATCTGGCCAGGACATCAACAGGTGCCGGGCTGTGGTGGGTTCTACAAAATTCGGGTGAATTATTGACTAGCTGAGAAACTAGCAGCTTCCCAACAAAGACTCTGTTCTACGTAGCTAAAGGGTAATGCAATCCCATTACAGGCCTGGACTAGCCCTGAGGGTTCCAGGAGGCTGAGGCTCCCAGATTTCAAGACAATCAAAACATGAGGGTGGTTTGTCAATCCCACGCAACGGCCGCCTTCCCCCCCCCCCCAGGAAACCTCCCTGGTACTCATTTCTGTTAGAGACTGAGTCGACCCCAGGATCATAATGCGGACGGAAGGATTACGTCAATGAAAAATTCCAATGAAACCATCGGAGATCGAACTCGCGACCTTCCGGCTTGTAGCGCTGTGCCCCCCGCTCTATGTAGTTACTTGAACGAAACTCAATGCGACTTGTGCCGTTTCTGCACCAAGATCTCAACGCCTCTGGTTCTCTTTCTGAATCACCGCGCTGCAGGAGTTTCGGCAAGGACGGTGTCCTAGTGGCAGCATCAATTCTGCGCATAACACAATTAACACAGCTTTGTGTTCTCTTAAGTACCCAACAATATTAATTCAACAATTACACAAACCCGTTCCGCAGACCTCACAGTTTGAGAATAAGTTATCCACATTATCCTCTCAAATTACAGGCCATGCAATGATACAGCTAAGCCTGACTACTACATAACCATAAAGGCTCTAATCTGGGGGCGACAAGCATTCTGGGCAAGAGGGACAAAAGAAAAGAAGTGAGGTAAATGTACGTATAACGTAACACTAAGGCGCGTTCGTGTAACCGCTGTTACTGTGGAAAAGCAGTTATTAATGCACAACCTAAGTGTGTGTGTTTGCAGCCCTGCGTATCCAGCATGCAAAGCGCATGCGCCATATTAAATTGTCATCTGTGACCTGTCCCGCTCTACACTATGTTTCCACATCGTCATAAACGGCACGATTTTCGTTAAAAAAAAATAGTTATTGAAAAAAATGTGTGTGTTGATTTTCTCTACACCTTTGTCTGAAACATTTCTCATTCTAAGAAGAATCGAGTGAGATGTGATAAATGATTATTATTATTATTATTATTTACTGCAATTGGGTTGTTACCCGGTGGCAGCGGTTATTTTACAGACATACAAAATATGAAACTGGTTACTGCTAAATTTAAGTCGGGAGGGCTACATGAGAAGCATGTAGTAGCAACTTGGAATTTTGGGAACCATCTCAGCATTTGCTTATGGACACAAGGAAACCAAGAAAAACCTGCGTCGAGATGGCCGGTCGCAGGACCTTCCGAATACTGACTTCTAGCCAGCAGTCCGGCATCTAAAGTAAAAACAGCAAACACACATAGTACAACAAATATACATGAGATGACAACAATGCACACAAGACAACTACAACAATACACACGGCCAACCAACAACAATTACACATGACAACTTAAAACTAGCAACAATACACTCGAGACAAATTAGAATACACGAACAAAAGGTAAAAACACCCAAGAGAGTACTGCGTATAGTTTCTTGTAATTGCCCCCCCCCCCCAATCATTAATTCACTCACGTTTTCACCACAGTCCTTCACTTCTCATCACTTATGACCCTATAAACCTTTTCCATAAAGACTCTCCCCCCCCCCTCCTATACTGCACTTCACTTCACCTCATTCCACTTCACTTCGTTCCCTTCACCTTATTTCACTTCGATACACTTCGTATTAGATGCCTTTTCACTTCACTTTACACTTTTCACTTCACTAAGCTTCGCTTCTCTACACTTTTCGATGATTTCCAGCACACTTTACTTCTTTTAATTCAACTCAATTATCACTTTCCTTACCCTCTTTTTAAAAGTGATTGGTTTGCAGGGGAGAGTTCCTATCACTTCTGCCGGTAGCTGGTTCCAGTGTTGGATGGTCCTATTTACAAAAGAATATTTTCCTATATCCGTCCTTTGCCTTCTATTCCGAAATTTCCTTTCATGATCTACCCTGCTCAGATAGTGTGGCCGTTCTAATCTGTCACCAATAGCCTTCCACGCGCGTTCCCCAGAGTACGCTTTGAAGAGGGCACATATGAGTGATAACTTTCTACGCGATGCCAAAGTTTCCCAGTTCGGACTGTTCGTATGATGTGGAAATTAGACCGCTTTCTTTTGCACCCTGTCTAACGCACTTATTTGTCCCTCCATGTAGGGATCCCAGCACGCGGCCCCATATTCAAGAGTCGGACGTACAAGTGACATGTAGGCTAAGCTTTTGGTATTAATATTGTCCTTTTTTAATATTCGCATTGTGAAATGTAGTGCTTTCCAGGCCTTTTTCACCGTGCAGTTGACTTGATCCGCCCAACTTAAGTAGCTGCGTAAGATTATTTCTAAATATTTACAACTGCTCGCTTCCGGTATTAATGTGCCCATTAACGTATAATTTAGTGGATCCTTTACCCTAGCTCTCGTGAGGCGAATTGCCTTACTTTTACTTGGATTTATTTTCATCGCATTTTCAACCGCCCACTTCCCCAGCCTGTCCAGGTCTTTCTGCAATTTGTTTGTTTATAATTTTTCTGTAAATTACACAGTCATCAGCAAAAAGTCTAACAGTTGATTCCATAGTCCTCCAAATATCATTTACGTAGGCTAGGAACAGAAGAGGACCTAACAGGCTTCCTTGCAATACACCTGACGTTACTCTGACTTCTTCAGATAGTTGCCCTCCCACCCCGACTCTCTGCGTGCGACCTAAAAGGAATTCCCTTATCCATACCACTAACCTAGAATCCACGCCCGATTTTGCAATTTTAGTTAGCAGCCGACCATGGGAAACTAAATCAAAAGCTTTCGAAAAGTCAACTATAACAACGTCTATCTTGTCTCCGTCATCCAGAGAGTCCGCAATGTCCTGGCATACCGCGATTACTTGACTTTCGCACGAAAATCCCGGGCTGAATCCATGTTGACCCTCGTTCAGCCAATCATTCTTATCCCACACTTGCATTAGATATGAAGCTATAACGTGTTCCATTTGCTTGCAAACTACAGAGGTATTTATGTAAAGTACACGTTATTCATCATCATCTTCCTCTTCTTCCTCCTCCTCCTCCTCCATGGATTATGTCGTTTGACCTGTTCCGGCATCGACGCGTTGCCATCGTTTCCTGGGGCGTCCACGATCTCTTCGTCCTCGGGGTTTGTAGTTGAGGGCGTGTTTCGGGAGTCTGTTGTTATCCATTCTCTCAAGGTGGCTGATCCAATTTTGTTTCTATTTCGTTCTTACATCGTGTATTCCACGGATCTTCGTTCTTTTCTTAAGATTTCGCTTCTTATTTTATCCAGTCTTGTGTATCCCTTAACACTTCTTAGAAAGCGCATCTCTGCAGCTTCTAGGTGAGTCACGTCTCGCTTCGTGGTTACCCACGTTTCGCTACCATAAAGTAGTGTCTGTCTAGCCACAACTTTACAAAATTTCATTTGGGTGTCTGTACGAGTGTTCTTTAAATGTTTTCTGACAGTGCCGCATATTCTTTGGAATCCGTTTATTTTATTTTTTTTGTCAAAATCTGGTTCACCGTCTGAACTCAATTCGCATCCCAAATAATTAAACTGTTTCACTTGTTCTAATGTTGAACCGTCTATTTCTGTTTTAGAGGGAATTAAGTGTTTTCCTTTAAAAGCCATAATTTTTGTTTTGTCCGTGGATATTTTAAGGTTATAGTCTTTGCTAATTTGGTTTAATATATAGACAGATTTCTGGAGTTTGTCTTCAAAGTCTTGTATAATTACTTGGTCGTCTGCGAAGAGTAATGTGTTAAGGTATAGGTTTCTTTTAAGCATTATACCGGCGTCAGCTTTGCGTTTCCAGTTTCTTAGGAGGTCGTCTATATAAACATCAAAAACAGCCGGTGATAGATTACACCCTTGTCGTACTCCTTGATTAATAAACAATTTTTCAAGAATTTTCCTTCCTGTATCAATTTGTACACTAACATTTTTATATAGGCTTTTAATTACTTCAATTAAATGATACGGTATACCTCTTCTATTAACAATTTGCCATAGTTGGTTTCGATTTACTCTTATCAAAAGCTCTTTCTATGTCCAAGAAGGCCATGTGCGTTTCTAAGTTAAATTATCTTCTTTTTCCTATTATTTGTTTAATGATAAATACATTATCAATACATGACCTGCCTACTCTGAATCCATTTTGTTCTTCAAGTAATATTATTTCTGACATAGTTTTAAAGCGTTGTGCAATTATTTTGGTGTTATTTTTGTCCGATTTTAATGAAACTTGAATATTCTCTACAGTTTTTCGAGAAATATATAAATATCAAATTTCATGACAACCCGTCCAGTGGGAGCCGAGTTGTTCTTATGTGGATGGACGGACGGACGATGCTTATATATATAATTATGTTTTCTCACATATCATGAATTGTAACCCTGTCGTCTGTGGAGTCAATAGCGGGACGGTGAAAATTCGCAAAATTTAATTAATCCTACAAAATGTGGCAACAATCTAACCTCGTAAGTTGCTATGTTGAGGCGCATGCTTTGTTGTTTTACAGGGGTGTTGAGAAGTCCTTAGCCCGACCACGAAGGAAACGAGCTATGTTTCTGTCAGAATGGCGTGAATTTCCTTCGGCGCCTTGCCTTGCAGGAAAAGAAACTAGATGACAGCTCGCATCTCGATGTTGTTGAAATCGCGCGCGTCCCTGACATGCTCCCGAGTTTGTTTCCTTCCAGGTCTGGCTAAGGAATTATCAGCACCCCGGTAGCTACCACTTTACTTTCCGGTTCCTGTGCATATAAGCAACGTAGGCAAGCAGCCCGATAATTACTTTTATGTGCGATGAAGATCTATATTTTGGTCACCTGACAACACACACCACTCACGACAGACAGACATCCACGCCCCCGGTGGGATTCGAACCCACAATCTCAGCAGACGAGTGGCCGCAGACCTACGCCTTAGACCGCGCGGCCACTGGAACCGGCAGATGCAATGATTATTCGCCATATTTCCTACCTTCCCGTTTCGTGTTTCTGAAATTAGATTGCGGGGGGCATGGATAATACTCAAAAATGAAATTTAATGAAAACACGTTTAGTAGAAGCAGAGCTGTTCCATGAGGAAGACGGACGGACACACAAGACGAAGCAAACAGTCGCTTTTAGCAATTTTGAAGGCGCGCGTAATAAACAATGACAATGTTGCGCTCGCTGCATTATCGACATCAGCAGAGTGACACTGAACCGAAGAGACCCTACGTATCCTCGTTGCTGTCCGTCCAGTAACCGGTACGTGGTCTCAGACCACAAATTCACCGTCGAACTGCATCACAATGAACATGTCATGACCAGCAACGCGGCTACATTTCAAAAAAAAACCCCCACTGTGTCACAATTACACAGACCACAACGCTGATCGTTTAGTGACACAATCCTGCGTTCGTACGAGTCACGCCAAAGACAAACACATGAAGCCAAAACGCAAATGTTTTTAAGCTTGCTAGCAAAATAACTGCGAAAGCTGAGCATGAACTCTTGTTATTGCGTGTCTTTCTACCCATACATCCGCTCAAAACAGACCGACTCAAAGTGCGTGGATTTTCGTGACTTTTACATTTAGAATTTCTAGTGAAATGTGTCGATATATTCAGATTTATATTAAAATCTGACAACAGAAAGACATGTTACTTGAAGAAGTACAGGCGTGTATCATCTCTCATCGTGGTCAGACTTGATAACTGAGTGTTCTCGGTGAGGTACGTACTGAAGGCAAAGACACCATTTTCACATCTTAAGCGTTCTCTGTGAAGTACGCACTGAAAACAGACACACCGTTTTTGTGACTGAGGTTTTTTCTGGGAGGTACTAGCCGAGGGCAAAGCCACGGCCTTTATAACTGAGTGTTCTCTGTGAGGTACGAGCTGAAGGCGAAGACACGGCCTTTATAACTGAGTGCTCTCTGTAAGGTACGAGCTGAGGGCGAAGACACAGCCTTTATAAGTGTTCTCTGTGAGGTACGAGCTGAGGGGGAAGACACTGTTATTATAACTTCAGTGTTCCCTGTCAGGTGCAAGCTAGGGACAAGGAAACAGCTGAGCACTGAGCTTCGAGCACGAACGACTGAAGTCGACTACCAACTAAAATCTTCCTGCTTACGATATCTCGATTATGAACGACTGTAAACATGTCGCCAAAATACAGAGAAATCTTATCAGTGTGTGTGGGACTTTTTTCTGGGAAGTATTCTCGAATTTAGCATTCCGGGATAACAACCAGGAGAACGGGCCAAAAATGTCACGTTCTGCGGATACTTAATAAACCGTTCATTGTCACAGACCGTAGCGTAAGTAGTAACCACTCTGCATTACAGGAAGGGTTAAATAAGCGTAAGTTATCAAACAGTTGTAACAAAGGGGGTTATTCCACTCTATTCCCACTTTGGATGAACAAAGATCTATAAAACCCGACACCAAAATACTATCGATCACCACGAAACGCTTCATTAAGCAACAACAAAGACACGGGGTTAGGGTAGGCCATGGATTAGCTCGAGAAGCAAATGAATTCAACGTGCTAACAACAGCTGATGCAAGTACACGAACTATTCCAAAGGGCCGCCTATTTCGCATCAGCAATTTGCACACATCAGCCTGCCTGTCTCACAAGCCATCTTGTGGAGTCACTATGCAGAAAGGTCAGCGGTGAAAGGGACACGGGAATACTCTTAACCAAACCGCAAAAGGCGCTCAAGATGTAATTTAATAACTTACAATAAAGTGTAACAGCCAACGTACAGTTGTACAAAGTTCAGCATACAAAAAACGCGATTTTCCAACCGAATTTACAGTTCTGTAGGACCGTGAGATGGGTAGAATTTGTAACACGTACTGCGCATGTAACATAATTCAAAATCCCAAGCAAGTATACCACCTGGGAGAAAGTGAAGCAGAAGGAAGGATACTGTTATACAGTGCCAGGGTAAGGATGGAATTCAAATTAGCCAGGACAGCTGACGAATAAAATCCAACTAGATGCCACGTGTTACTTTTATTTTACTTCTTAGAGACTCAACATGTTTCGGGCATTAATACGCTCATCGTCAGGAGTTTGCGACTATGTTGTTGAACTACCACATTGGCCGTCTCGTTCTTGATTTGTTGTGTGTTGGAGTTGGGGTGCGGTTCGGCTAGGGTGGTATCCAGGCTGCCGGCTGAAGCACAACTTGTAGCTGCCACCCCAGACGAACCACACCCTAACTCCAGCACACAGCAATCCAATAACAATACGGTCAATGTGATAGTTCAACAACACAGTCGCAAACTCCTGAAGATGGGCGTATTAATGCCCGAAACATGTTGCATCTCTAAGAAGTAAAATAAAAGTAACACGTGACATCTAGTTGGTTTTCTATTCGTCAGCTATCACAATGATGCACGATCCAATAACATCAGATTAGCCAGGATAGTCTAACGCCTCGTTTTTTCAAACAAGGAAATGGACCACTGGATCATATGAAAGCGGACCATACACTGAACAGCGAAGGCAACAACTTTCCAAATCCAAGAGCATACAAAGTGTTAGTACATTAATACTAACATAATTTAGTTTGAAAAAATCTGATAACGGTAGAATCAAAACTTGACATCAACAAACACGTTTATAACAATCTAATGCAACGGACAATATTTTGCGATATTATAATTTCAAAACATTCCCACCACCAATTATTTTGTTCTTCAAGAAGGCGTCGAATGAGATCGGAAGATGGAAAATATGATCACGAACAAAGGACAGGTAAGATGGTGAAGGCGTCAGAGGCCTGTTTCAAGGCATACGAAATCCACAAAAGTGTTCAGCAGAGCCATCTTCCGGCCGGCATTCAAACCGGGGTACTCGCTGTACGCCAAGCTGCAGTACACGATACGCCGATTAAGCGCGTCACGTGACTTTCACAAAAGCTGCCGGAATGCAAACAATCTAACTCCACAGACGTAAGGAACAGATTTAATCTCCGACACCATACATAACCCTGCATAAAATGGGAAGAAGCCAGCAGACGGAAACAATGGATGCAGAAGCTGGTGTGCGTTATTAATAAACGTTGATCGTTCCGTAACTGAATGGCGCCAGAGCGTGTTAGCAGCCTTGACGGCCGTACACCATGCTACAGCACTACTACTGACCCATTTCCACAGCTGCAAGGAAAATTAAACGTGCCCAAGTACCTAACTGCGCGTGTACAATGACTTATTATCAACGAGCTGTTAGGTATAACACGTGCGACGCAAATAAAAGAACCATGCGTTTGTTGGGATATGGTGCGGGTGTGAAACGCATTTCTACTAGGCAACACGACACGCTAAGGACAACAGAACACTGAAGAGTAAGTCATTACCGCCAGCAACTATGGAAACGCGTGGGAGTGGAAGTACAGCTCCAGTGTATAACCTCGTCACTACACGGTGATGGAGATTTTCACGCTCCGGCCGCTTTAACACCGGTATATCTCGGACAAGAAGAGGCTAGGTGAGCCGTGCAGCCAGGGGAGCCATGGAAAATAAAATTTCTTGCCGCTACCGGGCATCGAACTCAAGATTTCTTGGTCTTCCGCTCAGAAGCACATTGTCAAAAGACACTAATAAACCTTACATACAGCAACTATACCCTTACGTCCTTCACAGGAGACGACGGAAATAAGAAATTTGCAATTCCCTGCGTACTGGGGCTACGGGCTTCCCGGAGGGGGCATGAAGCATCTCTCTGAACTGTCCAGAGCGGCACGGAGACTCACCCAACCTCATATACAATAGGTGCCGGGTATCTTTCCCGGAGTCAAAGCGGCTGGGGCGTGATGTCGAACACCCACCTCCACCTACTACTACTACTACTACTACTACTACTACTACTATTACTACTACTAACACATTTGACTTTACAATTCACTGTGTAGTTCTCAGGGCGACATCTTATTCTTGAATGCTTATCAACCTATGCTGATGAAGCAGGCATTATGTTTCTCCGAAACGTCGGTGCGCTTCTACGACACCACAGGCCAGCCAGGACACAGCAACATAAAAGTAGTAGTAGTAGTAATAATAATAACTTACCCCATGGAGCAGAGCCCTTCTTGAGAAGCTAACAGGTTTTCAGCTAGTCACGAAACAGCCCGCATTTTATTGGACCCGAAGGTTTATTACCACAGTCACAAATGTCCGCCAATTGTCCTTATCCTGAGCCAGCTCGATAGAGTCCATACCCCCCACATCCCACTTCCTGAAGATCCATCTTAATATTATCCTCCCATCTAGGCCTGGGTCTCCCAAGTGGTCTCTTTCCTTCAGGTTTCCCAACCAAAACCCTGTATACACCTTTTCTCTCCCCATACGCGCTACATGTCCCGCCCATCTCATTCTTCTAGATTTTATCACCCGAACATTATTGGGTGTGGAGTACAGATCATTAAACTCCTCATTATGTAGTTTTTCCACTCCCCTGCTACCTCGTCCCTCTTAGGAACAAATATTCCCCTCAACACCCTATTCTCAATCACCCTCAGCCTACGTTCCTCCCTCACTGTGAGCAACCAAGTTCCACACCCATACAAAACAGGCAAAATTATTTTTCTGTATATCTGAATCTTAATAATAATAATAATAATAATAATAACGCCAACAGAACCATGCAGTATAGAGGTTTCCTGCCTACTGCTTAACACTGCGCCCAGCGCCTCTTCGTGCCAGCGGGCTACATTCCAACGCCTGCCATGTATTCCTGTTTGTCTTCATGCAGTGTACGACAACGCGCAGCTACTGGCTCTTTGACACTTTTCAGTGTCACGTTATCCCGTTAAAGAACAGCTGCTAACTAAACACGCGCGCTTCCTTCTATATTGAAAAACTCTAAATTTTGCCCACAGTGTATGTATGAGTTACGTATGATCCTCATTAAGAAAACAGCGAATACTTTCCTATACGGCATTTATAGGCTGGTCTTTGTAATAGCAGAGACTGTGAGGTAGAAACTAATTTTTAACACACCGGTATTATTTAGCTGCACTTCGCGCTTCCAAACGTTAAGGGGTTTGGAACATGGTAACAATGATAAAACAGCATAAATATAAACTTAACTTTTTTTTTCTTAAATGGGGAAGTATTGGTTTGCAATAATCGTTTTGGGGTGAGCAGAAGACTGAAATACGAAACCACCAAATCCACTTTTTCGTATGTACCTGAAGTGTACCTTCAACGTGGTAATACCCTCGACCTTCCCGTTCCGTTCATCCTTCCTATCGCACTGTGTACGGTACAGTGCGTTATGAGATCCACTAATGTCCACTACCGTCCACCGCTGTTTCATACCAACCGGCAGCAAATAACTTTTTCTACTACGTTTCGGCAAGGCTTATCGATGCGATCTGTTACAGTGCTAACACAACAGGTGCCTCCGTCCTTCTTTACTACACATGAACGTATCATCTTAAAGATTAGGTGAAAGTACATTTCTAACCGACGCTCCCCCATTTTCGACAGAACATTGCTTTTTGGAAGGTTTCCTGGCTTCCTCCGGTTTGTCCTTCTGGTAAGTGCACCACGAAGATGGGGGTGAGTGTGGAGCATTGGTGGAATTATACTGACTGGGCAAAACAGATTTAAGGACTACGATTAAACTGAATTAATTTAAACATTCAGCTCGTACCGCGCAGTAAACACTCCGTCTCGGTTACAAAAACCAAACAGTCAATGCTGAAATATGGAAATAATCGCCATCTATTCTGAAATCCATACCATACACATAAATGCGCTCTATAGGCACAATGTACAGTTGTTTAAGGTTAAGCCTGGTGGTATGTACAGTAACCACTGGGCTTTAAAGGATTAATCACAAGAAGTTCCGGTGTTCAATTCCTACACTGCACTACACGCCAAGTGACCTGCTCCTGTTTATACTGCAGTTTGTGACGAGGTTCCAGATGCACCTGCTGCCTCCAACTTGACCGCAGCCTGTTCCTCCATGTTTACCAGACTCTACGGCGCCACTTCCCGAAGACAAGTGATATCATTCATCGCCGTTACAACGTTAAATGTCACACTGTCTACACATTGTTGACGCTCATTAAGATGTGTGAAACATGAAATACGACTTTTTTAATTATCTGATTAGAAAGGAACTCCATCAGTTAATGCTAACAACATACACGTTAATCCTGCAAAGAAAAAGAATCGCAGTCTGTCGCGAGAGCCTTACAAAACACTGGGCTTTAAATGGTTAATTAGATTCGTTCTTATAAAAAAAAACAACAGGCCTAATTAATAGAATGTTGTATGAAAAAAGAACAAGACAGTCAATGTACGTACAATGTAACACTGCAGTGCGTTCCTGCAACCATCACTGCAGTGGAAAAGTAGTAACTATTACATATTCTGATTGTGCGTTCGTAGCCTTAGGTACACAGCACGCAATGCGCATGCGCCATACTGTCACGTGTGGCGTGTCCGCCTCTGAAATATGTTTCCCACATTATGTCATAAACGGCATGATTTTTTTTAAAAAAAGTATTGAACATAAACTGTGTGTTTTGGTTTTCTCTACAACGTTTGTCTGAATTATTTCTCATTCTAAGAACTGAACGGGATACTATAAAAAAAATGCATATTGGTCTTCGTGTAAAGGATCCGCCATTCTTCCCAGATTTTAATGAAATATGAATTTTCTCGACAAGTTTTCGGAAAATACTCGAATACCAAATTTCATGAAAACCCGCCCAGTGCAAGCCGAGTTGTTCCGTGCGGACAGACGGACGGACAGATGAGGCTGATGGTCGCTTTTCGCACTTTTGCGAATGCGCCTGCATCGTTCCAATTAACCCACGAACATGTCGGTCCCGCAGAGTAAATCCAGCGCCACAAAGAGCGACGCATCGCAGCGCGGCAACTAGACTATCTTCGTCGCATTGGTTCCACACAGGAACACAGCTGCCACGCAGATAAGCCAGTAACCGCAGGCGGGTGACGTCATCCACTGCACCCTGGCAACCGAGGAACTTACGTCATGACGTGACGCCATCACGCCAGTGGGTTCCGATCCAGAAGAAGCACATAATAACAGTCATTTGGCACCTACAGCGATGAACAAGCCAGAAGATCACAGCAGCATGACGAACTTTATGAAAAATTTGCTCCTTACTGCCCCTGCCTTGATTTTACTCGCCATTTCACGTTTCGCTGCACCTCCATTTTGTTAATGTAATCCGACACACCGAGCCTCTAGCCCAACTTTCTTGCACCAATAACAGTTCCATTTCTGTAATTGTCTTCTGGTCTGTTCGTAGTATCTGCCAAATCTATGAAAGTCACCCGGCCCCAGAAGTGCTAACATGACGGGTTATTTAACGACGCTGAAAGTACCTCCGCCTACACAACGTTGAATACTTGGACCACTTGTTAACAACTGGAGGGAAAAAATGTAGAGAAGAGAGGTCAGTGGGTTACTCCGAAACGCTGGCATTTTCCTACCAAGCTACCCGATGTCACGTCCAAGACTAACATTAGCATCTGTCGGTCAAATCTGAGACAAGTCAGATACGTAGAGAGTTCGGTATACGGTTGATAATGCAACCGACAGTGCACCGCGCAGTGTCAACAAGGCTTACACAATGGCATAAACTTTAAGCGATTAGTCACCGACATCTCATACCGCAGGCCCGGGTTCGATTTTTTTTGACAAAGCGGTTATGGGGCAGGGTTTTTCTCCGAGTACTTCGTACATGGTCATGTCTCGAGATCAGAATGCAGGACGAGTTCAGAGTGTGAGGATTGATAATAGTACCTTCGAGAGGGTGGAAGAGTTTAAATATTTGGGAACAATTTTAACAATCCA
>Ga0123354_10006153_pt1 | contig 17744 bp, 6 predicted proteins | sample TergutLab28metaG_2_FD_97872 | JGI IMG/M metagenome (GOLD analysis project Ga0123354, IMG submission 97872) | Labiotermes labralis P4 segment gut microbial communities from Petit-Saut dam, French Guiana - Lab288 P4 | ecosystem: Host-associated > Arthropoda: Insects > Digestive system > Gut ...
ACCGAAGGATTCCGTCTAGAGGTGTTTTTACTCGTATTAACCAGACATTGCGTGATACTGGCTGTCTTCCCAGTGTTGCTGTGCGGTCTGAAAGGGAGGTGGTACGAACGATTGACACACGAGAGAACACGAGAGAACATTCTTGAGATGGTTCAGAGAAGTCCACGTCTGTCCACTCGTAGAATGGCCTCTCGCATCGGCGTATCACGTATGCAGGTGTGGCGAACTTTACATGAAGAAGGTTTATATCCTTACCATGATGAAAGGGTACAACATCTGGAACCAGGCGACCACCAGGCGAAAACTGCTTAGCAACTGGAGGAGGACATTTTGAACAATTATTGTAAAGCAGGTACTGTATTTTAGTACAGTTATGTAGTAGGCTTATACCAAAATGCGCAGCCAGCAAAGTAAAATCAGTACTTCCATATTGCTGGATATTCATGCGCCATGTGAATTGCTTGGAACCCTAAGGACGACTACGGCGATAATGCGGGTGTTTATGTAGTTCAATTTAATTGCTTTATGTCACTCATACGTTAATTACATGTTAAGTACAGGCTTTAACATTACAGAAACCACATATTCCTGCCAGTTTTAACATGTATTTGGTAATCAATAAGTGTGTAACAGCTGTCAAAGTTTCAAACTTCTCTGACCATTATCTCCGTAACCGTTCAACTTTTGATATAGGTGTTTTGGGTAATATCGGCATACTTTAACATAAGGAACACTCTCCCGAAGGCTTGCACATTCCTCCTGGGACACCCTGTATTTATTTATTTTATTTTAATTTAACAGGGTGCATTCCGTTGTGTTTGCGGAAGAGTCAAAAACAAATCGTGTGCTAGCCGCTGAGCTCATGTACCTTTATTTACTTAGATACAGCTACAAGTTTCTGCCGTTTATTCATATATATTTACTTTCAGAGCCTTAACATGAATATTCTGAACTGCGATCTGCATCACAAATAGTCTTCGATGCTGACGTTTCCCTACAGCTTGGATTATGTGTGTGCAGCCGGTCACAATATCTTAGACTGAAGTACCTAAATTTGATGTTTGTGTGACGGTGCATCGCAGATACAATAATATAAACAGCCAACTAGATGCAACAATAATAACGTTATTAATAATTTCAATCAGCTGTACATGTTTCGGGCGATAATTTCGCTCATCCTCAGGAGTACTAAACTGTGTTTACAGCTTGTGGTATAACGCACCGACGGTGCTACCAGCAGGCAGCGTGCATTATACCACAAGCTGTAAACACAGTCTAGTGCTCCTGAGGGTGAACGAAATTATCGCCCGAAACATGTACAGCCGATTGAAATTATTAATAACATTATTATTGTTGCATCTAGTTGGCTGTTTATATTAATGACGTACCTAACCTAACCTACCCAACTCGGAAATCGGCGACGGCCATTTTGCTACAAAGAAAACGGCTGCGGTCGTCAGCGATAGATTCTGGATATGTGGCAGTAATTATTAATAATTTTCTTATTACACGGAATAAATAATTTTCAATCACTTATCTTAATTACGAATAATGGGAAAACGAAAAAAAAAAATCCTTCTCAACCTGCACACCGGACGGTCACTTACAAAGAATACTATACCATATGCTGTATTAACATAATTCGACCTCATGATGATCAGCAAAATGTTGCTCGAAACATGTAGAGGGTTATAATTATAAACGTTTTATACAACATAACTGTGCCTCAAGTTGGTCATTTACCCAGAAAAAAAAATGTTCTTTTGAAAGAAAGAATTGATCGGCGGCAACTTTCAATTTTTACGCATAACTTTAAAGATATCGCAGTTCTTTAAAACAACTGTCATTTGCAAAGGTCTTCACGGGCAGCACAGTGAGCCCCAGTGGGCGCGGCCATATGCTATGCACGGCTGTGACAGAAGTCTACTAAGGTTCTGTTTGATTGTTGCTCCACTTACCAAAGCGACATGACATTGCATGTCCATTTACCTTAATATTAAACTGCCTAGTGACGTCCTCTGCACAATAAACGCTTGTAGAATCGACGTTTCCAGTCTTCTGATATGTCACACTCTTTTGACTGGTAAAGAGTTACCGATGTTTCTAAGGGTCGTATTGCAGCCGAAACGTCGGTCAATATACACCACTTGACATGGTGTGTAACATCCCAAAGACATCAATGTTCCGTAACACCGCTTTAATGGTAAAAAATATCGCACTTTTAATCCTTTTCCTGCTAACGTGGAGAATATGGTGAGTTCCTAATAATGCCAGAAGACGGCAGACAGGATTTAATTCGGCGTTTAAAGTGTTAAACTTTCCCCAAGTAAATTCACATGGCTCAAATTATGTTTATATTCCATAAACCAACATTTTAACAGAACTTAACGCAACTGCAGTTGGCTCGCCCGCCTGATATACGTGTACCTGCAAGCATATTCACAGACCAGTGCTTCAATTGACTGTAGTTTCACTTCTTTAAGATAAACTACGATTCTAGCTTTCGTCCAAAAAAAAACATAAAATGGCAAATTACGAAATATGGAATGCCTTCTACATAACACCACGCAGCACTATTCTTCTTCAATCAGTTACTCAGCAAATTCATTAATCCCCACCCCAACCCCCGTCGTACAAAACCCGATCCCCCTTTACCATGCTCAAGGGAGCTCATAACTGATCGCTACTCTCAGCCACACATAGCCATTCACTACTTACAAAAGATATATTTTAATATTATCCTTTAAATTACACTTACGTCTTCATAGGGCAGTCCTCTCTCTGAAGTTTCGTTATTAAAACTCTTTATGTATTCCTCGTGGCCCCACGTTGATTGCAAACATCGTCCAGCCCATCAGGTTCAAATCATGAATATTGTCGTTACACAGCTTGCTTCCTCCCTCTTAGCTGTAAACACTCTAACCAACTTTTCTCACAAAATTAAATACAAGAATGTATGGTTACATCTTTTTAGCATAAATTCACAAATTACTGTCGCTGTTGTTTATCTCCTAACTTGCACTTGAACAATCCGTTATGGCAGCAAGCGTCTTCCTTACATGATCAACGAAATGTTTGAACTTCGTAATTTTCGCGACATTTGAAGTTGAAACAGCGGAACCAGGAGATGAGGATTCCGATCTTCTTGAATACGACAATTTGTCGCGTGGTTCGTGGTTCCCGACGTTTCGAAAGCAGTACGTTCCGTCGAAACGTCGGGAACCACTAACCCAGTGACACGTCGTCGTATACAAGAAGATCCGAATCCTCATCTTCGTTCGCAGATACCGAAGCAAAAATATTACCTATGTTCCACGGGAACTGATCTACAAGTCACTGTATTTTACATTACTGGAACTCCTTCACAATATACTAAATTCATGTTTCTCCTTTAACAACGACAAACCCCATGTTTACTTTCATTTCAAATTCAGAAGTAAGCCGTTAGGTATAAACATGTTGCCGAGCATGTAAGAACTAAACTGTTAGTACATTAAAAGACTCCAATCCTTATCTTTGTAAACATTATCGTCATTATCTCAATGACTTCGCCTTACTGTCACAGTTAAGTTCAGTATTTCGACAACGACAATCAAAGTAGATTTTAATAAAAAAAGTACACATTCTATGACCCCTCACCCTTCACTGGAATAAAGCCCAACATGCAAGCCTTTAATGTGCAGAACCAAGCTCAAATAAAGCTACGGGGACTTTATTTAATTTTAACTTGGATGTTAGAAATTCAAAGCAATTCAACCCGCAATAAATCTTCCACATCTTTCAAAACAAATAAGCATCTCTGTGGTAACATAATTCAGATTATCCTCTCAGTAAAGCTTACGAAGGTGTTTATATGTTGAATGCCGTCATGTTTCCCTAACACTCATTTGCTTGCTTTTGAAGTGCAGATCCCTGTTACGGTTTTTGAAATGGACTAGCAACTAGCAGCCAAGTCATTAATGCTGATTTTCCACACCAAATTGAGCGTTAGGCCGGGTGTTGCAGGGCCACAGAGGGATCAGTTCAGGCACGCTGTCATGAAGGGGAAGAGATTTCAATACGAACGCAGAATATATCATCCTTAATCATGAGTCACAGTAGTTTTCCAACGCGCAGAGGACTGGAGTTATAGGAAGTAGAAGAGGAAGGGGAGAAAAATCAAGGTTGTGTTGCAAATAGATGTCATTTACAGGCTGATTCATAGCATCTGGGTTGTTTTACAGACGTTACATCAACTTGCTGCCTGTACGTCCATGCCCTAATAATAAAATCTACAGACCATAAACATAACGAATGTCTTTTTTTTATGTTTTGCTGACCGTGCATCTCAGTATAGTCTTAGTAATTAACCAACTTAATGCACAAAATCTTGTTCTATAATAAGTTTATTATATGCCTCTACATGTTTCGAGCACTATGTGCTCATCATCAGAAGGTCAAAATTGTAGTATACAGCACCTGGTATCATCACACCTGTAGGAGGCCTACCTTGCACAGGTCCTCTCTCTACCTATGCACGGGATGGCCACCTACAGGTGTGATGATACCAGATTCTGTATACTACAATTTTGACCTCCTGATGATGAGCACACAGTGCTCGAAACATGTAGAGGCATTTAATAAACTTATTATAAAACAAGATTTTGTGCACTAAGTTGGTTAATTACTACGATTATAACGAAGGTCATCGATAAGTAATATCCAAAATTTCAAGCTTATTTAATCCTTCTTAAACAGGCATATACACATATGCATGTATAGGCATATATATATATATATATAATTATTAGCACTCGGTTCTGAAACACGTGCAATCAAAAACTAGAAACTTTATCAGGAAGAAATAAAGACAGACCACATGTTCAGAATTTGCCCTCAGTGAAGCAAGAAGACTGACTTATTACATCGCAACGGCGATAAAAATGTCGTGACCTATTTCAGTTTTCTTTCTGCTCATCTAGTGCATGCGTTGGAGGCATTGTAGAGCAATATCATACACACTCTGCTGTCTCACGTAATCAATCCACCAATAAAACACATACGCACTTGTCAGACAACGGAAATTCTCTCGGCCCCAGAAACAACTGAAACAACATTATGCCTCGTTATTCCAGAAGCAGATAATGAAGCATAGTTCCTGCGTTACTCATACAACGGATGTGCCGCCATAATTCGGCTTCTAGAACGTCATTTCTGAAAATGGGCTGCATAAAAGCACGCTAAGTAGGTATCAGAGTCAGCCTAGAAGAGGCATAACGAAAACATTCCACAATTAGTAAAAACATATTTACAAAAACAACGAAAAACCAATCGAATGTGCCCAGAATTTGGATTAGAAATCGGAGTGTTCAAACTAAAAAGACAGTCCGGTGCATGCGACAAAGGCAAAAAGGTGGAGCAGCAGATGAACGAACCAACTGAACTGAGACCAGCGTGGCCCCTCCAGTGCCCGTCTGAATGTTTGCTAGAATAATCTTTGCGCCAGCCACAAATCAAAGGCCGGATTCTTTAGCCCATAGCCTAGAAGTTACGGCTTAGATACGTTCATGAAACTGAAAGCTCTCGGTGAAATCTAACAGGAACACTGTTTAAAAAGGACTAGTGAACTCGCAGGACTTTCCGCTTCACAAATATTATGCGTTCCACCAAAATGGATAAGCTACAGCATATAGGATTAGTGTGGCAGAGACGAAAACACACAGTTAAGTATGGTCAGGGTGAAAGAGTATTTTCCTCTAAACATCATTAACGTTTAATCATAAACTTATTCCTTTGCGTGAAGGCTAATTTTCGCAAGGAATGGAAGTAACGAGGTGAACCACTTGCTTATTCACAGTACTGATTTGTGTTTGCTCAAAGACAAAGAAACATCAGGACAGTCGGTGTGCCGGTCGAGATTCGAGTCCAGCACTTCCCCATATGTCATAAGCACTGCCACTTGGCCAGCTTTCTCGGTCTTTCCTGCCCAAAATTAAAGCCTTGTCGTCTTCACTGATGAGAATTTCCAAATTGCTCATGGTACAACCGTAACATGAACAAAAGGGGCCCAAGACATTAAGTACACAGTCGATGCACACATTTGACTGTAGAATGGACATAACTTAAATCTCGAATATAAAACTGTCAGCTGCTTTATGCAGCATAAAACTAAATTGTGTGGACGTGAATGTATGAACGCGACATTTTCTCTGCAACATCAAAATGTCACTACATCGCGTGACAAATGCTATAAACCTCTTTAAAGTATTATGAGACTTATACAATTCCGAATACGTATACGTTGGCAGATTAAGTTAGAATATAGATTTTTTTATTTGAACGCATTAGCATTTTGTGTGTTGTGATGTCTAAGCCTTGTACATGCAGGATGTCAAAGTCTTCGATTCATCACCAAACCAAGACCCAATACCATGACGTCATTACTACAAACGAGAAGAAAATTAATAAACGCAGATTTGCTGCAAATCGCTGTGACAGCCTAAAGACTCCTCCTCAAGATGTTGCTTTTCATAGAGCACATATTAACCCCAGTTCCGTACATGCAAAGTGCTTAAATCATAACATGGCATACTCTAGGCGCATTATAGTTACAACCAAGTACTGTGCCCAAACCAGTTCAAGCACGTCATATAATCATCAACATAAGTATATACGTATTTACACGTAAGGTTTGTTTGCGACATTATGATCTACTGAGCTACTGGAAGGAACTTTTCTAGACAGACACTTTAGAAAGCTTATGATTAGAAACTGATGGCAATCTCCTTTGTTTGTATTAATTCTTTCTTCATACAGCGCCTTTTAACAAAAACGGCTGACGTTAAAAATTGACATTGGTACCTTAAGCAGTACCCAAAGGACTATGACATGGTAAGGAGGTACATGATACCCTATTTCATGTACCTCCCTTAGCCACCGCTTGAGGCAGGACTGTCGATTTCAACGTTTTGTTTCTTATTTAATCATGCCAGGAAGCTTTAGGTTATTTTTACAAGCTGCTTATGACAGGCTGATGGCCGAAAGAAATTACCCGGCATCAAGTATGAGTAATTACAATTTGTAATGTGTACTAAGCTTAAAATGCAACAATTATTGGCACGTCTACAACTAGTGAACAACAAAGGAAACACGTTAGGTATTTGTTCGCTGTGGCGATGGTCTTACTGTGTCCTGCGAAACACCGAATTCTCCGGATATTCTGTTACTAATGGCATATTACAGTAACAATGGCAGGCTGTGTAATTAACGCAAGAGGATGGAAGGAAGTAACAGGAGGGCGTAGAAGACTGCGTAATGAAGAGCTTGGTAACACATAAACCTCACCCCATGTTACTAGTGTAATCAAATAAATACGGACGAGATGGGAGGGACACAAAAAACGCAGGGGAGAGATGAGAAATGTATACTAAATTTTAGGCCGAAAACCCCTGTTAAGACTGGTTTAGAGTTCGAGTGTGCTATCAGCAACAGCGGTGCTTTGTCAGCACATGGATAAAGACTGTTTGGAATTAAGGTGCACTGGAACGTTCATGTCAGCTGAAGAGGCAACACAAATAAGAGATTCGACAATTGCTTAATAACTGTGGATTAATGTGCTGTCAGGATATGAAATACAATTACATGTACAGAGATCTTGGTACGCGATGCTGCACTCTGAGAACACAGTCCGACGGCAAACCCCACCCTCCCCCATACGCTAACTGTTTTAATTCCACGAAAATCCTCTGCAGTTTCACTGACCACTTTTTCGTGTGTTGTCGCAAATTCTGCCCCACTTCAAGGACTCGAGTTTAGAGAGTTCCAAAAATTACCAACTACGAGTAATTACAAAAAATTCAATGAATCACAGTTTTTGCCCAAGTCTTTTTACCTCCACACCTCCGCAAAGTAGGGGGGTTTTTTTTTTTTTGGAAATGCGAAGCACGCTTTGCTTCAGGGTTAAGTACAATACACTCTTGCAAGGAACGTAACCATCTGTGAAAACACACACACACACATACGTACACATATACACACACTCACAAACACGCAATGACATAGATAGTATACGCATACACACACACACACACATCGATACAAAATACGTGTCTGCCACAGAGTTTAATTAGAAAACGGCGCAGCAATCAAATTTTTATCACCAGCAAAACGATTAATGAGTCTGTGTAATTGAATGCAGGTGTTGTCGATTGGTTTTACAAACCACCGACATGGAACCCTACATGCATGTCTTTCATAGCATGGCGTGAAGAATGATTACAGGGGACAATACCTTTAATATTAGCTGTCTTTCTAGAAGCCTTCTTCATAATTTTGCCGTTCGCATTACGCGACAAACCAACATCACGGAGGAGATTGCTTGAGAAACTGATAGTGGCTCGGCTTGTCAAGGAATTCCCTATATCTGATTGAATCGAAATTTCCACTGCCGTGTCCAGGAGAACCACCTATTGAAATCAACTCTCTCTTCACTCTAATCACTCATAATACTCACACAAGCACATTCATTCATCATACGGATAATTCACTCTGTCGCTTGTGTGCATGCACAAGTTCAAATCATTTACATGGAGGGTATATCTATATCTATACACACGCATACGCATATACGTTTCAGCATATCTGTGTGCGAGTCCTTGCAAATCGTGTCATTATGTGGCGGTGGCGGACATACTGATACTGTCAGCGGAACGTACTTCTCATTGATCACTTTGTCTTTGCGTACTGGAACGTGCTAAGGAAGCGTGACTTCTAGGTCTGAATAACGTAACACCGGTATTCGAAACACGTTCTACTCTGGAATTTGATCTCGGCCTCTGCTTGCGCTTTGGGATTAGAATAACGATTCATACGCAGGGATTTAAATTGTATTCTGGAATGTAATTTCAGTTTTCCATTCCAAGTTAGCAGTTAAGTCGCTACGGCGGTAAGAATCAAATAGTTACTGCTCTCTGAAGAGATCAGGCACGTTTTTCGAACAAACTTTATAAGGAATTTATACATCTGGCGCAGGAAGTACGTGAAGCAATTCATCTTGTAGGCTGCTGCATTACACTTCTGTAGCTGATGTGAAGGCTTATCCTAAGGAGAGATACGAAGAAACTTTGCATAATGATTCTTGTCATAAGCAGTAATTTGGTGAATATTATTACCACTCATGAGACATACGATGGAAGATGGAGCACGCAATGAAAAGATGATATGTCACAAAGTAGCTGCTGCGGAGAATAAAGTTTCAAAGATTTCAAGCCATGAATACGTTTTTCATCACCCAATATTATTTTACCCCCCCCCCAACCCAAAAAAAATGTGTACCATACTTGTCCAAGGGCAAGTTTCATCATACGTGACATTCTCCCTGATATAAGTTTCTGTAGAGCAAAGTCTATTGGTTCAAATCCTTAAAATGTCAAAATTATTACACGAAACTGCCTTTCGATAGATCTGAACGTCAGTGTGAGATAGTCCAAAAGTTTTAGAACCAAATGTTATTACAACCATATGACAGTCCTATATGAAGTGCATAAAAGAAATTAAAAATTTCGATACATTGTACTATTATCTTTCCATGTGCACGATGATATCGCGAACACAGGAAAAGTAAATGGGAATCATAATCCGAGACTTCATACGTTGTGTAGGTTTTGAGTGAATACTGAGAGGTACCGTTCAGTTGTCTTAAGCTCGACTACTATGGAAAGAAATGCTAAAGTATAGTAAGATGCTCACGGAGATGAACGGTTCAGAACTTTACTTTTGACTTCGCTCAACGGCACTGTCTGAAAAACAAATGACATAGAAGTGAATGGTAACCTTATCAATAACAGCACGTCGCAAAGGATTTCGAAGAACGCGATTGTAACCCGCATGAAGGTAATACCCGGTATTAGCCTAAAGGAAACCTGACGGAAAAATATCAGATTGGAAACCTACATAAAGATGGAGGCATCATTTTCAAACCGATCTTGAAGAAATGGTATTTAGGACGCAGTCTCGATTAAACTGGCTAAGGAACAATGGCATGCGCTTGTGAAAGAGATAATGGACTACGACTTCTACGAAAGATAGAGAATTTAACCAGCTAAACGACCGTGAGCTTCTTAACAATGACAACCCTCCATTGAGTTAGTTGATCCTTTTCTCAACCGAACAAATGACCGGTATTTTAGACTACATCTGTCGAATATTGCTTCACTTTTTGCGAAAACAGACCTGCATAGAAATGCAGGAATAGATTTAAAGACCCTACAAAGGCCATAAGCATTAATGGGCATTATTGCTTGTTTGAGGACTTTATTTATGGACATCGCTTCGCCACATAAATCAGAGACGGATTCGCTCATACATCCATATCGGGGCCCTTCTCCCATGTAACTTTCCCTATTCCTTGCTCCACTGAACACCCGCCGCATATTCCCACTTCTCATGTATCTGCTCTGATGTAAATATAATGCTGTACAGATCCCCCCCCCCCCCCCATCTTAGTCATTATTTCCGAGGACGTGCTTACTCAGAGACCGACGCAGTCCACTGGAAACGCAACCCAAAGTACATTCTTCGATATCCGTACGTAACGAACGTGAAGACGTAAAGTCGTTTGAGTGATTTATTCATAACTTCTATACAAACTAGTCAGTAACTGGTGAACATTACCAATCAATAATGTTCTACTCCAGACAGGGGTGATTTTGTTGACTAGGGACAGAGTGAGATCAGTTCGAAGTTCCCGCGGTGCGGACAACCTGGCGAAGTAAATCCATTTAATAAAGAACTGTGACATTAATCGTACAAGTGAGCACAAAGATAACACGTTTCGGTGTAATGCTTGTGGCCACTTACACGGGTACACACTGTGGTAAACCAAAATACGACATAATAATATCCCACCTATAAGATCTTTTCCAGTCATGTCACAAGATAGATCTACCGCTGAAGGCCAATATTCAAGTCTACTGCGAATCAAGGCAGGACGTGCTCAAGATTATTAACATTTGTTTATAATTTGGCGCGACATCCACCACTGGGTCTGGGCCTCCGAATTCACGAGGTTTCTATATCACACACAACGACGCACCTCAGTCTGTAGGACTCCACTGGATGGGTGATTAGCTAGTCGCAGAGACCTCTACCTGACAACACACAACACTCACAACAGACAAACCTCCATGCACCCGGCGGGATTCGAACCCACAATCTCAGCAGGCGAGTGGCGACATACCTATGCCTTAGAGGGCGCGGCCATTGGGATCGGCATTAACATCTTTGTAAATGTAAATGATTCATAAAACTCGCGTTCGAACAGTTAATTACATTGGTCAATTAGTACTAGGTTTCAATAGTACGATACCTTCTTCCACGCCAAAATGGCATCGTGTAGTTTAGATAGATAAAATAACAAGAAAACGAGGAGTTAAAGCCACAGAATTAGTAACGTCTAGAAGTAAAGTGGAGTGAAAGAGAAAGTCTTACGTCATACAACAGTAAAGAGGAGACTAATTCGGCGTCAAAAGAAGTTCCAAAACTTCTTGATGACTAAATTTTTGTTGCGGGATCCGGCTCCTTAATAAATACTTTACAGAATTCTCTACCAAACTTTGCACAGTTAATTAAAGGAAAGAACAGCATTAATTACTTCTCAACGTTTTAGAATCACACTTACTCGACAAACTTAATCTGACAGAAATTAATAAAGCAGTAGCCCTACCACACATAATCAGTAACCCAATATTCCAACTGGAAAGACGTCTTAGCAAAAGAGACGAAAAGCAAACAAAAGATAAGAAAAGAAAGGAATATATAACACACAAGAAAGAATAACGATACGCATAATGTTGAAGTGTAAAATCAACGAAAGAGTATTGAACGATGTGCGTTGAGATAAAAGAGCAGAATAACAAGAAAATATAGTTTGCACATGGGACTACGGCGACTGACCTACACGATAGAAGAAGCGTTTTGCTAAATATTCAAAACGCAAATGTTCGACACACACACAGCTACACATGGTAATTACATCTGTAGTTTATGTGGTACAGCATTTTGTGTAAGTCGTTTAACGGTAATTGATAAGGCTCGATCTAAGCTTCCTTTAAGGCAAATATAACACATATTGCACAAAAATTGGTTAATACAGCACGTGCTTAGCTAGGCACTACGCCAAACATAGTACATACATAATAACTACAATACTGAATATACCGTTCCTTTCACGTTGGTGTGGCATCAGTCAGGAGGTCTTCAGGGTCGAATAAAATGACAATAACTGCTAAGGAAACGCAAGGCGAATGCATAGACTATGTTTCGAACAAGTTACGCAATGTGAAGCGTGCGCAGATACACGAAGGAAGGCAGAAAGAAAGAAATCACCGGAAATCCAATTACATGCAGATCTTGACAACGTAATCAAACAATGATGAGACATATCTTACGTTTGCAAGTAAACTTCTTGGCTCTGAGTCACTAAATCCGAAATTATGATGATTTCGTCAGAACAAAACGTCTACCATGAAGACTAAGGTCATTCCTTCTCCGTTTCTTAATATGAATGATACGTCATATATGCAGTCTTTCAGGCTGCCTTCGGTTGTCGCTGTGTGATCGGCTTCGTAACCCTAACATGGGTCACATTAGACAACCGCTCACAATGTGTATCTACCACACTCGCTCGGTCTCAGATTCCATCCATCCGTCTTTAATCCTTCTTCTGGCTCACACATTTATCGCAATACCGAATCAACACTCCCCCGCAAATTGCACTGGTTTTCACACTGTGACAACTCGTAAGCTTGTTGGGCATGCTCTACAAATGGAACAATAACGTCACATGTGTCTCACAGTACTATAAATGCTCACAGAAAATGTCAACACTGCAAATGACGCACTACATAATGCACTATATACAGTTATACACGTTCCTTACTGGGCTTGATAAGCTGACGAGTGGCCTAGTTGTCCATTTCAGCTGCTATTTACAGAGCGACTAAACCGTTTGTCGGATTGGTCACGAAATTCAGTATAACAGTAATTTATAGAAAACGTTTCCAAACAGGCGTGAGTTGTACACAAATCTGAAGGGTGACAGTCTACCCCAAGGGCGTTTAAGTGTATTCCTACTCGTTGCATAGTTCTCGGTAGATCTGGGGGAAATACGGCACGTAATGTCGGTGAGAAACTGCGAGTAACGCGGAGTTCACAGCAATAGCAGACGTGTGTCACAGAATGGCGTTTTTTTCCCCCTATATCTTCTGCGTCTACCGTCCAATTTGAATAAAATTAAACATAGGAGATTTCCACAAAAATATAATTAGTGTCTTTGGCCGTCGCGAAAATCAGCGCGGTGACAGCCACACTTCACACACTCTTCACAAGTATAATTTTGTATCCCTTCGCATTAATACACGCTAGCTCCTAGGCAAAATTCTAATCTGCAGCATTAAGCTCGCAAGAATCTTAAAGACGACAGCAGATCTCTCCAACCTTAAGTTCGTTAATTATGACTTCTCCGATATTTGAAAGGTACATCTTCATCTGTCAGCAACTCATTTCCGAGAACTCCATAAACGACTTTTTGCCAGATCTTCTTGCACTTACTGTTACGAAAAAGACAGTTCCGAAGAACGCAAGATATTTCAGTTTTGGTCTTGAAACGAGAACTCGTGACGTGAAGCCTGCAGTTGTTCAACCAATAGTTGACCACCACATCACCTTCCGCTATGGTCCGTACATAATTAATGCAATGACTTACTGCTATACCTTTCGTCCAATTCAGTCTGTCAGCAACTAATTTACGTACATACACAGTATTGACAATTAAGAACTGAATGTAGGGACAACCGCAGGCACTGTAATGAAACTTTGTACACAACGCCCAACATTAAATAACTCATGGAACAGAGTTCTTCCTGAGAAGCCGACGGGCCCTGAGCTAGTCAAGAAATTCCCCACATTTTAAAGAAAACTGAGTTTAATTACCGCATTCACAAAAGCCCGTCACCTGTCCATATCCCCAGTCAAATCAATCCAGGAAATGCCCCCATCCCACTTCTTGAAGATACATTTTAAAATTATTCTCCCATCTACGCCTGGGTCTTCCAAGTGGTCTCCTTCCCCCAGGTTTCCACATCAAAATCGTGTACGCAGCTCTTCTCTCCCCCATACGTGCCACACGTCTCACCCATCTCATTCATCTTGTTCTGTTCACTTGAACAACGTTTGGTAAGGAGTACAGATCATTAATCTCCTCGTTATGCCGTCTCCACTCCCTTGTTACCTTGTCCCTTTTAGGCCCAAGTATCTTCCTCAGCACCCTATTCTCGAAGACCCTCAGCCTATGTTCCTCCCTCAGTGCGAGAGACCGAGTTTCACACCCTCACAAAACAACAGGCAAAATTATACTCAACGCCCAACACAGCCTTTAGAAAATGAGAACGAAAAAACTCGAATAAAGCACAGACACGCGTACATCATGGCTCCAGTATTCAATCAAAAAGACAGTAGTATGTGGAATAAGTCATCAAAATATAAAATATACAGAACCCTACAATACAAAAATATTACAAGTAGCCGCTTCACATACAGTATTAAAACGCTACAATAAGTCCAATGTATACAGCTAATATACCTCATACGGGTTCCAGTCATTTTAAAAATTTATAGCTTGCTATCAGAGCAAAAGAGTTGTGCATGTAAGTTATCTTCTTCGAGCTATTCTAAACTGAATCTGTCCATTCATCAGAATTGTATGTCTGCCGGTAAACTGATGAACACTTCGATACTGGCGCAATACGCACTTTCCTGAAAATATGACACGTCTGCAATATATCCATGAAGACTGTATTTCTTACATGCACTATTAAGCTACTGTTTGCTTCTTTGAAATTTTTCTCCGTTACTTACAATAATGTCTAGTAACAAAAAAGTGTCTTAACATTCAATAGGTAAAGTTTTTAATCTCTTAAACAGACATGATTATTTTGGGTTTTGTATCAACCACACTTTACAGGCATTACTCATTTAATAATAAAAAAAAACACGCCACTGAAACACACAAAATGTATCATCCTGCATAAAACTGACAAACACTATTCAGTACCTATAGTTTACCAATCCACGACAGAAAAAAATGCGTATAAGTAGGAAGCCTTTTGATTCCCAACACAGTACGAATTACTGATGCACGTGCTAAACTAACATTCAATTCAAGTAGGCCTACATTTGACACGACTCATCTTGTACACGGCTACACACGTTTTGAGAATTGACACCGAATCTGCACAGATATTTGACAACTAGTTTTCCATCGTTTTGTGCGTTGTTGTATATACGTGGTTTCTAGTGTTAGCAACACCTCCTACCCAGGGGGCATCTTCCCGAACACATGCGGCTCGTTCCCTACACAAAAGGGCCGGAAACACAAAAAGGCAGTTCGACACCGCGATACTGCAGGCTATCATCACTTGTCTATGTCTCGAATCGGAATATGAACCGGGGGCAACGTGGATAAATATCTTTATGTTTATGTGAAGTGAGGAGAGACGAAAAAAATACTAACTCACTTTAATGTACCGGCGCACGAACATGGTCAGGTAATGGTAGTGTCTATACCCGCTCTAGCTATTTTCGGTAGATCGACCCTTCATTTCAGGGAATCTAACTGCTTCTTCCGAGAACCCGAAAAACTCGTGGAAATGAAGGAACTACTACAAAAATAATTTCTACTAATCTAGTCCATAACTGGATAACTATTGTATCTTTCAATAGTGTTTTGTCCTGAACTATTATACATGTGTTCTTGTAAATTTATGCCCGTGACGCAGGAAACTTTAACACTTCACAAATCGGATTACTCAGACTTTTTGACTTCACTTCACCCAGTCTGAACGGCTACCGATCCTTGGCGTCCGTACGAGGTAACTGTCTCTCGTTCTTCTTTCTTTCTACTCTTGAATTTCGTTTCACGTTTCCCTATTGGCTGTCTGCTAACTTTACTAATTTCTAATAGGCCCTTTAAAGTTAAAACTTTAAATCTAGTTTCGTCATTGGCTACTAATGACTTAACGTTTGCCACCACGTGCTGTGGCCTGTGTGCACTCCATACGAGCGTCCTACCGATCGTTCTTAATGTGTCAATTCCATTTAAGACGTACGCAACGGTTATATGTCCTATTGGTAACCACCAAGCCATGAAAAACAATGTGCAGAACAGGTGACGAGTGAGTAGCTTCAAGGTCCCATCGACTTTCCTGAGCAACACATTTTGACATAAAAGTTAAATAGAATGCCAATACAGTCATTCCCCGATTAAGTCGTCTCGACTTGTTCTCAGGCCCAGCAACATTAAGCCAAGCACGCAAGTTGGTACTGCGATGCTCAGGATGTCGAGTTGTTGAACTACCACGATCAGGAAGTCACGCTCCACAAACTTTCTGCAATTCGGAAGCAAAGCGCCTTTGAAGAAGCTGCGGAACCTGAGCCTGAGCCTGAGGAGAGGATCAAGACGGATTCCAAGTTGACTGAGGGCGTTTAGCTCACTGAAGCTGGCATCAAGGTGTTGTGAGGACACTGATTTAAACGAGCAGTGACCAGCAACAAATAGACAGAGAATTATGAGGAAGCTTACTCGCTTTGAGGAGATTCTGGAGGAGAAGAAGGGGTCTTTGTCTTGCCAGACTTACGTTCCTTCATTTCTTCAAGTCACCTTCAGGGACTCGCGCATTGCCACCTGATCCAGATAACCGGCCTACAGTTCAAGGCCAAGTGTCTCCTCCTTACACCGTCATTTCCTTCTATTTTCATATTTTGCATAAGTATGAATACATAGCGACAGGGCCACCAAATTTTCACATTCTTACAAGGCTCGCGATATACAGGGTGAGCATAATGTCTTTCCCTGATTACAAACAAATGTTTACCTGAACTTGTTGGAACTTTACGTTGCACCTCAGAAGAGTTTCAGCCGTGGATAATTTTGCAACAAGATGGTGCACCTCCACACTGGGGTTCACATGTTCGTCGGTTTTTGGATGCAACATTTCCAAACAGGTGTAATGGGTGGGAGAGATGGTCCGACAACCTTGACTTCTTTTTATGGGGGTACGTTATAGATAAAGTGTTTTCGACACCAGTTCCAGATATTACAAATTTGAAGGCAAGAATAACATACGCTTTTGCTACAATAACTGAAGACATGTTTGAGAACACGTGGAGAGAAATTTATTATCGATTAGACGTTCTCCGTGCAACAAAAGGAGCACATGTTGAAGTGTACTAATGTGTTGTAAAAAAACTTACTGAGTTACAGTTTGAAAAACAAAATATGTTTGTATTCGACGTACAGTAGTTTTCTTGTAATAAATATTTGTAATCAGGGAAAGACTTTATGCTCACACTGTAGACTGGCGGCGGGCTCTTCTAAATGTGGTAATAGACTTCCGGGTTCCTTAAAATGCGGGGAATTTCTTCACTGGCTGACGACATTTTAGCTTCTCAAGAAGGACTCTGCTCCACGGAGTTAGTCGGTCAGTTAACTAGTTGGTTAATTAGTAAAACGAGGGCACAGATTTCGAAACAGAAAAACCTGAAATAACCCTGACGTCCGATTTAGTAACGGTTGCTTAATATACGTATACCAGAAAAGATAATTACAAAGGGCTAAGTGTACCAGCCGAAAAACATGTTGGAATACCTTATTTATATATATATATATATATATATATATATATATATATATATGTAAAACGTTTGAATTA
>Ga0123354_10006156_pt1 | contig 17741 bp, 8 predicted proteins | sample TergutLab28metaG_2_FD_97872 | JGI IMG/M metagenome (GOLD analysis project Ga0123354, IMG submission 97872) | Labiotermes labralis P4 segment gut microbial communities from Petit-Saut dam, French Guiana - Lab288 P4 | ecosystem: Host-associated > Arthropoda: Insects > Digestive system > Gut ...
AATGCACATTTTAACAGTTCTGGTGTACAGGAAAACCTCGTTAATTCAAATTTGGTGAATTCAGAATACCATATAATTTAAAGTATGACATTCGTCATCATTACACATAGGATTTTGTGTACTCCTTAATTTGGCTAATTTGATGTATGTTTGATTTATATTTGATTACTAATAGTGTGTAGTTCAAAATTTTTTGAAGCAGTTATTCTCGGTGATCCGTGTGAAGTGTGGTATTATTTTTTCCTTAGTTTTACCTTGATGGTAGACTGTGTACTGAGCATAGCAGGAACTGGTATGCTGCTATTTTTTTGTTGTAGAGTGTGGCTAGATGGGTATTAATAACAGTACCAGTTGCAATAAGTTTTTTTAAGTATTCTTATGGTATAACTTAAACTTTTCTGATTTACTAAATACAAAAGAAAGATATTCTTGTATACTGTAATTGTATTATGCCTCATATATATTGTTAAGACTGTGTGTTGGTATGTCTGCCTTAGCCTTGTTTTCATCATAAGTGATTAGAGTATTGTCTACACATCTACAGGTGCCTGAGAAGTCATATGCCTGACTTGTTTATTGAATATTTCATTATGTATGCATTTTATGACTTGGCATGACTTTACATGACTTGAAAACCCTGTGTGACAATGCACATGTGACAAAAGTGCAATGAGCCAACACCCAGGGTCACATTTTCGTATTAGTAGTGTGTTGTGTAAAGATGGGAATAACAATTATGAGCAGTTAGTCCATGAAGGAGAGTTTTGTAGCAAGTGTTTGGATGCATAAAGACAGCACAGGTCAGACAATGAATCAGGTGATGACACCATTTCAGCAGCAATTTGGGAAGCCATGTCTGTGCAGAGCAACTGTTTCATTGTGGGAAAAAATGTGTTTATGTGGAGGAATATGAAGGATTCTCTTCGGAGCAGTCAACCAATATCCTGAATGGTGACCTGTGCTGTGGTTGCCGCAGGGACCTGGTGATGAAGTCATTTTGACCAGTGTTTGTAATTGAACTTAGCGATACCGACATGAGACTATGTCACAAAGCATGTGCTTTGTTGTTGGAATGATTTCTGGCAGCCTTGTCTCATGGAAAAGTTCTATTTTCAGGTGAATGTTCACTTTCCTGCAGCTCCCTATCTTGAAATGTTTTTTGGGACTAAACAGAATCCTTGTTACAAGCTTGAGATGTAGGACCGCCCACCACAGATGATGATAGTTCAGGTGTAACTACCAGTTATGTCATTGACCCATATTTCTTTGATGGAACATTTAGTGGTGGTACATATATTAAATGTGGAATTATGTTATACCAGACCCCAGCAACAATGAGATTATGTAACAGGTGTCATTTCGGCAAGATAGTGCTCCAGTGCACTTCACCCTGGCTTTGTGTGAATTCCTCAATGAATCATTAACAGGTCAGTGTATTGGTTGGGGTTGTGCAACATCCCCTTCGCTTCTGCCATGTAGTCCCACCTTGAGCACACCTGATAACGGCCTGTGCACGAACTCTACATTGTGAGTCATCATTACTGATACCTGCATCTCTTGAACATCATAAATTCCGTGGAAGAGATCACAAAGCATGTGATGACACATAAAGCTCTGTGAGGATCATGAGGGGTTCCCACAGGGATCTGCCGGATCCATAAAATGCGGGTAGGATGAAATAAATAAATGAGTCAGGTGTACATTGCCTTCTCGGACATCCCCTATGATAATGAGTTAATGCTGTACTTTGGCTACTGCTGTTTATAAATTTATCTTCCAAATTCTGTAGAAAGTTCTGGGATATTGATCTGGAAATAGGCAATCCCAGAGGTACCCCTTTCTCATATTTATAATGTGATCCATGAAACTGAAAATAATTTTGATTTGAATTAGCATTTATTAGATTGGCCATTTATTTATTATTGTTGATGTGTCAATTTTTTATTAGTTATGCCATAATTTTTATTAATTTATACAGATGTTGACATGTATAATTTTTACATCCAACATGATCAGTTCAAATTCTTGTTTCACTTTAATGTTGCATAGGTTTGCTAACTGTGAATATTTTTCTCTGCTACATTTATTAGGGAGGTTTGGGATAGACTTCAGTTGAGAAGCAGATTCCCTACATTATCACTCAAGCAACTAGAAGAAGAGTGGTACAGTATACCACTAGGGGCTATTCGGAACTTACATGAGTTTATCCCAAGAAGGATACAAGCTGTGTTACAGGCCCAACTCCATATTAATAAAGAAATGTGTATCTTTCACATTTCTTTCCATTATTGTTGTCCATTCCCTGTACATGCTGCCAGGTTGAATTCCTTGGGGTGATTAGATAAATTATGTAGAAACGTTTCTCTGTCAGTAGGTGTTTTGTTTAATAGTTTATCTTGTCTGTGTTCAGTAATATTGTTAGATGGTTTGTGTTGTTAACCTCTTTTTATCGTAACCACTTTTTATTACACAGTACTCGTGTAATGATGAGTCATTTATGACTTTCAAACTTGACGGGGAAAAATCCTCCTGGTGTACTGTCAGAGGCTGCAACATATAGCTGTGCACCATTAAATCAGTGTGATATTAAGTCGTGTTCTGATGGCATTAGTATGATAATTAAAATGTTGCTGTTTTTGTACCAAGTGGATCACAATAAACTGTAATTGTCCCACCCAAGTCTGTATAATTGCTATATTACTTGCACTGTGTTATAATTTGTGAACTTGATATTATGTGTGTTTGTATTTATTATTCTCCTCATACTGTTATATAGGTACATTTCATATTTTTCATTCATTGTTCTTTGATATTTCCCTTTGACCCCTTGCTTGGTCATGATTTCTTACATGTTTATAAAATAATTTCATACATGTTAGCTGAGGTCCTTCAGTCAGAAGGTAGCCATGAGATGCAATTTGATGGTGTATACCAGATTATGGTTTTCACTTTGTGCCGTTCTGCAAACTGAAAGTGACCAAAATGTGAGAAAATAGCCCTGTGCTGCAGTTTAGTGCCTTTTGTATTTTAATTCCCACATTTGAAATTAAAAGCCAGTAATCCTCTTTTTTATTGTTGGCTTTAATATTGTGGTGATGTGTTTCAGTAGTCGCCTACAGTACGTGCATGTAATTTTTCATGACCAGTTATGTGGTACCAAAATAGCTATATGAAGTAGTGTGCTGGATTTTTTTGATTTGGGGGGTTATCATTTGGTCCGTGTGGGATTTTGTAGGGCCGTAAATATTGGGCATGATGAAGATCTTGAGCTGTGGCGGTAATTGGAATACCACGTAATAGCGATTTTGGTACCACAACGAAGTAGCTGAGAAGTGCGCTCTTCTGGTTTATTAACGCAGTGAGTAATGGCAATTTTACTACAACCAGAAGAGCGCAGTTCTTAGCAAAAATTTCTTGCGAACAACATTTCGAAATCTTTCGTTGCGCAAATAAGAATTGAGAATTCTTGCTACTAAATACTACGCGCTTGGCAGTAAAAATTTTCCCGCCAAAAAACTTATATATATATATATATATATATCCTACTTAGTACTGTTGGTCACCAGATGTCCCTGCTGTTGCTTCTTCTTGCTGAACTTGTGACGCGGTGAGCTCGGATACCTAAACCTTCGCTTCCTAGGCCGTCGTCTTATCCACTATATCACGGAGTTCTTGTTGAAAGAATAATTTCAATTCTGGAATTTCCTGATGAATTACAAAGTCGAGGAATCTTAACGGAAAATTTTTTGAACCAAGTCGGTCTCGAACTACTGAATCTTGGGTTGCTAGTCAGTCGTCTTATCCAATAGACCACGAAGTTCTTGTTGGCAGAATGATTTCGGAACTTCCTGATGAATTATGAAGTCGAAGAATCTTAACAGAAAATATTCTAAGTCCAAGTCCTTGCCGGATGTGGAAAATTATACTAAGTTTTTTGGCGGGATTCTTGGTTTAGAATATTTACACTCCCATACGCACACAATATTTATTAGCACCCAGTTTACCAGAAAACCTACTTGCGTAACGAAAAATTTTGCTGCTGTTCATAAAGCTTGGCAGTCCAGTGCCTTAGCCACCAGACTACATAGTTCTTGGTAAGCAATAATTTTGGAACTTCTGATGAATTGTGAGGACAAGAACATATTTACCAGATAGGTTTCTTTAAACAGAACTTCTGTTGGTCCCCCACTTACAAATTTGACAGTCTAGCTTCCTAACTAGACCACGACGCTCGCTTCAGTAATATAAATGCAGAACCCTTTGATAAATTGTCTATAAAATGAAATGTCCCGTTGCCTGTGTAGAGTCTATTGTCTCATTACCCGCACTACATCCCTCCATCAACACTACCAGTGCATTGCTGTAGCACTGTATTTACCCTCGTAACATTGCTATCAAAGCGGACATATATCTCGGAATATTTCTCCTCGCACGTAAGTTTCGATGTTACGAGACAGAGATATGGAGGTTTTGTGAACTCCAATACGTACCGCAGTGCTACAACAAAATGTATTGGAAAAGTCATTAGACAAACTGTTCAAGGTGAGCACTGAGATTACGGTCTTGAGTGTGACGCCGTGTCGTTCGGCACACACGGCATAAGATCCCAACAGACGTGAATGGAAGAGGACAAGGTAGGGGACTATGGCAATTTGTATTGACTCCTCGGCTGGGATTAGAGGTGTAAAAAAAAAAAAAGTAAATCAGTCCTATTACAGGCCCGAGGTGCCCAGAGGGTTCCAGCAAGTTAAGGTTCCCAGATTACGTGACGATGGCTCAGGATGGTGATAAGGTTGTCAGCCTTATGCACCGGCCGCTTTTACCCCCAGGGAAATACCCCTGGTATTCATTTCTGTTGGAGGCTGAGTCGACCCCAGAGCCATTTGCGATTGGGTTCGAATCCCAGTCAGGCCACGCCAGCATAAAAGGCGTAACATTTGAAATTATTTGATTACACTGGGAGTCTTTTGGCCTTACACAGGAGAGAACCCGTGGATGGACCTTACTAGTATTTCGCGTAATTTGCCCCAGTCTTGACATTTATGATATAAGGGCAAGAAGCAGACCGTTTGGAAGTTACATTTAGCGTCAGAATTTGGGGTTGAGAAACTTGTGGTTTAGCCTTTGAAAGTGGTGGCTGTGTCACACAGACACCACTTTCAAAGGTTAAACCACAATTTTCACTCTGTTGGCGTTTTTGCCCAAAATGTTTAGTTGAAATGTGGGTAGGGGTGTTGTTGAAGCTGACATTAGGTAATGTTTTTGGAAATTGTTATAAAACTCATTTAAGTGTAACATTGTTTTTTTAATTACTGTACTGAGGAATGTTCAATTGCTACCAACACAACTGTTGAAACGGACAACTGCCACATAAAAATTGTCTGATTATCTCACGTGAAGTCATTTAGTATGGAGACATGGAACCAGCTTTCATGGCTGGAACTAGGTAACATTTACTTTGGACTTGAGTTGTTTATGTTGAACCTGTACGTGTGTTTGTGCTCACTGCAGCAATGATGAATTTCATATATACAACACTGCAAGCTTCCACATTCCTACCACGAATTCAACTATTAACACATGCCATACATACGTGAGCTGCAGTGGAAATGTTTCCTATACATTAAGGGAAGTGTAAGCAGGTGTGTTAAAAAAATATGCCATATAATGACTTTCAACTTCTGTTTATTTTCGTTTTTTACATAATAAGTAAAACCCCTTTACTTTATTTTCTTCGTCTCTTAGTTAGTTTTCTCTGTAGTACAGAGAAATATGGGGCAGACAAATAACCTATAGTTTACAGGAAGCAGAGCATTCTTGATCTTCTTAAATCACAAATGGACCTCATCTTGCAGCTTTGATACATGTGAGTTCTTTAATCCCACTCAGCATATTTAATTATTCACTTGTGTAACATAACAGGACAGCCATTATTTGAAAAGAAAAAAATACAGTTATTTGCACCATTAGGGAAAAAATAACATCACAGAAGTTCACTACATAATTTTCTTCAGGTCACCAGTTCTGACCCTAAATAAATTAATATAAATTACATCTTGTGAGCGCTTTCAAGAGTATGATAACAAAACATTTCACTTTTAAGCCAAGTAACATAAAAACCAGCACCATTCAATAAACAGAATTGTGTATTAGAAGACAGAGGAATACAATACTGAAGGAAGTACATACTTTTAATATACTAAATCATCAATGACTTATTTTCTTTAAATAAGAAATCAGGTTATAATGAAGCTGATCTAGTCCTTGCAACCCTTTCCTGCTCAGATGACATGTAACAATGCCCGATGAATAACAAGGCTTCACTTCAAATCAATTCATGTCCACATCGCTGTTCCTTTTGAATAGTTCTGCATAGGGACTAGACTGACTGTTCTAACTACAAAAATAAACAGTTGAGCTGATTTCCTCTTGTCCCCTTAAGTGTGACTGTTAATCTGTCATACTGTACATACCTAATAAAGCTTCATGCCAGGAGAGAAAACCATTTCACTTATAATTTTCACTAAATCCTGTATGCGTCTGTTTAATATCCAAACCACTCAAAATTCTAATACAATTCTCATAATTAAAATGTATATTTCCCAGAAAGCCGTATCAAGATACACATATGAAAAATAATTTCAGCTGTAGGCTTTATTGGAACACTACCCCATGCAAAATCTTCCACATGACACAGGAAGCAAAAATAACTCACATGACATGACTATATGTCAATCTGATCTCTTCTAATCCAAGCCCATCGACTCCTTCACATTTCCCTCTGTTAACCAAATTTCATGTTCACTGAACCACAACAAACCAATATCTGCAAAAGTATGGTTCTTCTTTTCAACATTTTAATGTTAATAAAAAACAAACAAACAATGCAAAGCCAATCAACATAATCCGTTTGATTCCTGCTTTCAGTACTTTCCTTCTGCTTAAAAGCATTAATAAATATCAACTGATATTCCAATACATCAAATATATTAACAGTATTCAGGCTGCTGTTATTTTTTTATGGGAAGGAAATTACTGGAAAACTATTTTCGTATATAACTTTCATACCATTTTTCAAATGTCACCCATTGGAGGAGCTGGTGTTGAGATTTACTTCCACAGGAATCAGGTTATAGATCTGAGGAAAAAGAAGAATATATATATATATAAATTAGAAATCTGCGATTTTATGGACTGGTACTTAATAACCTATAACAGTGCACTGCAAAAGAACTTATGCACATTAAATGCTGGCCTCTGAATGCACAATTTCTATTAACTGCTGTGGTAAAAGACATTTTCAGTTTTCTGCAGAAGTTTTAATGCTAAGGTCAAACTACTGAATTTCCCTGCTCTGCACCTGTAGTTTCAAGTGTAAGCCTACGTTGCATTTTTAATGACGAATAAATCTCTAACAGTGTCATGCTAAGGCAAATTGGTGCCTGCCTGTCTGCCCAGCTACACCAAGTGGTCAATTTGAAGCAATTCATTCCACAATGCATATTCTACAAACCTAGGTTTCTCACACTTTTGGTATGAAGGCCATGGTATCCACGGCTGAAAAATGAATTGAACTTCATTTCTTCACTAACACAGAACATGTCAAGAACAAAACTGCGATGTAACATCTGCGGCTAAGTGTACCTTGTTATTTATTTTTATATACATACATCAACACTAAAACTTGGGAATATGGGACATTTTAAATATCGTTAGATATATTTGAATGTAAAATATGTACAGTGTTCATTTTGCAGTCTGAAACAGAAACAATGTTTTTTCATTAAGATAAAATATGCACTTCCATGTTGGACACATGTCACAATGCAATGTGGCACATGCTTATTAAACAAAGTGATTCGCTGTCCACACAAAAATATAAACAAAAATGAGAAATGAACATGTGAGTGAATTTGTGTAACAGAGAAATAGATGTCTAATACAAGCATCTTAGAAGAAGGCACTTGGTTGTGATACACATGTAAGTGGTATATGCTCCCATGCCTGCTGCATGCACATTTGACAGACTATGATGATGACATTTATTTCAATTCTGATCACAGCTCCTGTGCTAATCAGTGGTGCAGATACTGTGTTGGGGGGCCTCCCTGTAATTATAACAGTTTTCCCACACCTTGTACCCGACATCCAGGATGAATTTTATCATGAAGCAGTCAAGAATGGAAACCATCCTGAAAGAACCCACTACAAAAGTTTGGTACTCTGTATGATTTGGGGCTCCCATAACCCACAAGGTGTCCCTGTGCTCTACGGTCTGTGGGTGTTTTACCTACGCTGCGGGTGCTATTTAATATGAGTCTGTGACACACAGACATACAAAATATCAGAAACCTAAACCAACTGTTTTTATAATACTTATCATTAAATAATAAGTGAACACTAGAAATGTAACATTACATTGGAATATACAACAAAGTAATTTATAAATACATACAAAGGCAAAAGGGCAAGTTGCCCTTGTGTTTAATTGAGCACCATGTCACAAAGATGAATGAGGTACAGAGTTACAGCTCCACAAATTAACATGAACACTAAACTCAGGTAATGGCCGTTAGGCCATTAAACTCCTGCGGAACAAGCTTCCCTGGTACCCATTGGATGGGGGGTTAGGTAGGCTCCAAAACTTGTCCATATGGTGAAGAGGAAAATCTCTGGCCTCATCAGGAATCAAATGCATATATCCTTGTCATCCAGCTCATACCATATTCACTAAAATATATGAGCTAAGAAATACATAAAATGTCACACCATGAGACAAGCAGCATTTTTTTTGCCACAAACAATACATTATCTTTCCTGTGGGACACCTCCTATTACACAAAAATAAAGAACACTTTTATATTTCTATGCACATCTCTACGAAAAAGTGTTCCAAATAAAACTTCAGAAAAATGAAACATTTCATGCCTAACAGTATTTTTTGGGTCTCACAATTTTCAACATACTGAGACAAGAATTATGCTATGCACATCTACTGTGTAGATTCAGCAATCAATAATGGTCTTCTGAACAAAAATGAAGACTGTCAAACAATCAAAATGATTTTCCAAACGAATTGGAATGGTGATGCTGAAGACTTAAGTCTTCTATGATGTCACAGTTACATCTGTGATCTGCTCTCTTTTGGGATTTTATGCAGTGTAGAAAAGTAGCTGTTTGTCAATGTTTTATGACAACCTATCAGTCCCTTTAAGATGGGACTGAGAAGTTGTCCAGGAACATTGGTAACAAACTAACATACTATGCCAAGTAAAGTGCACAGACTTATTCACACCAAGGTGGAAGTCTGAAATCACGCACAGTTACTGAGGTGTTGGAAGACTCCTAGTGCCTTCTGCATCAAATAAAGAGTCTGTCTTTTTGGTATGCTGTAACATCTGAGAGGCTTGAGTCTTCAGATGTTGTGGCTGCTAAAATATCTTTAGTTCACACATCTGGTATGATGTGTTGGGTAAAAACTGAAATGATATTTAAAATACCTGTCTTTTAACAGTGTTGTTACTTGAAGTCATTAGTATTATGCTATTTACAGGACAGCATAAAAAGTCAGCACTCAAGAAGTGAAAATATGGATTCAGTTAATTACGAAAATGTGCCAGAATTGTTACTATGTGCCAGCTGGATGAGTTTCTTTTGGAAGCAAAAGAGACAATAGCCACATCTTTATTTATCAAGTCAAATGTCAGGGCACAAGAAACTGCTTGCTGGGGAATCCACAAATCCAATAATCGAATAAAATATTTTATCTTTATTTGATGGTTCTCTATTCCTGCTGGTCCAATTCAAATATGTGGCTTTCAACGAGTTATGAGGACCCTTTCTTCAGAAAATAGTGTTCACAGTCTCATGTGAGCTGAATCAGTAATATACAACAGGCACATTGTTGCCACCTCTGCCTTCTGTTACATTTCATAATTTGTTTAACGAACTGACTTCTGGTATAACACTGCAGAGAATATACTATCCTCAAAGCAATTGCACTAAGCAGCAAATGGTGCAATGACATAAGGCTCTGCTGGAAGTACTGTGTTTAACATGGCTGAATGTCAAAACACAACTCAGAACTGTCATGCCATCACAGGTATAATAACTCCGACAGTTGCTGACAGCTGCGTTCAAACTCAAAAGTAATGTGCCATGTTGCTGTTTGTATTCTGACAAAATGGCTCAAAGTTAGCAAATCATGCAGAATTAATTAAGAAAAGATCACAAATTTGTAACAATTTCTTGAAATGTTATGACAGGAAATTTATTTTAAAAATCGAGAAGTTTGTATTTCATGTTTCACTTCAAACTTTTGCCACCTACATATGCTTCATTATATAGCTACAAACTGCAAAGACAAGAATGTAAGCCATTTCATGGTCCAGATGCAACAGTTTGCACTTGGCATAATTTACAGTAATGGACCACGAGATCTGTGACCATCCTGTAGTGATTCCTACTCTTCATGTGTGTTATGACAGAATAAATCACAGACCATCATCAGTCACCAGTCATCATCCAGGTAACAACTTCCAAAATTTTTACTTCATAACACAGTTTCAATTCGCATGGAAGTATGATGCCATATGTGTGTGTGTGTGGGAAGGGGGAGTAGTCCAGATAACCAGTCTCTAGCCTAAGATCTGAGCGTTAAAACTTCCAGTTTCCAGTTAGGACAAACACACAACACCTGATATTATTTCATGGAATACCTTCTTATTTTCTTACAAACTTCAACATTTAAAAGTGATCTCTTCTGTTTTTTATAGGCAAAGGTAACTTAAACCCTACAGAAATAGACTAAAAAAGAAAACACAGTGCCAATTCTATTCGTGGCAAAGAACGAGTTCATAAGACTCTCATGTACAAAACAAAAGCTAATGCCAAATGCAAAACCCCATGCTCATTGCAGTTACCATGTTCCACAATGAGTATTAACATTAAAAAATACAGATAAAATTATGGAATATGTACACAGTGCTGGTTGTTTGCAGTCAATAATGGCAAATTAAAAATTCAGTGTGGTGGGTGGAAAAAATGGAACATTTCCTAAAGATATGGCAGGATGTTTAGTAAGACCATTACAGACAGGTCTCATTTTACACGATTTCTTTTTGTGTGATTTTGCTTTAATGTGACTTGAGAATTTACACCACTTTTGAAATTCACATGTTAATTTTTGGTTTAACATGATTTGGCAACAATAATCTGTGGCTGCTCTTATATTCTGTAGAAGACAAGCAGAAAATGAAGCCAATGTCATGCCATCAGTCACATGTATTGATTGATTACATTGCTCATACAGGGTGGGGCAAAATACCCTCCCTACTTTCAGTAAGGCATTGTGAAGGGAGGGGAGGCTGTAGAAGGGTGGGGTTGGACTCGAAAGGTGCAGGTAGTTGGGAAGTTCCTGTTACAACACTCCGCAGTTGTAAAGATGGTGTGGTCCAACGAGCAGCGCGCATTTGCCATTGAAACCTACTTTTCGCAAAGTCACTCTATTGTAGCGGTGCAGCGTGCGTTCCGTACTCGCTACCAAATCCCCCCTTGGGACCGAGTACTGGACCGAAAATCCATTCTGTTGTGGGTTGAGAACTTCAGGGAAATGGGAAATGTGTCTGAAAAAAGATGAGGACAACCACGGACCTCTCGAACAACAGAGAACATTGAGGATGTCAGACAGTCCGTTTTGCAGTCTCCCAGGCACTCTGCACGCAAACAATGGCCACCACTTGCAAGATATTCTTTTTAAGACTATGTGATTTAAAACTTCCCATGTTGTAGTTTCAGAATCCAAAAATAATATTTTTGTATCTTGAATAGTTTTTTTGTTATTCACCTTAAAATTTAAGGAGGTTATTTTGCCCCACCTGTATAACCATGTGGCTTATGTAGTCTCACCTTCAAGACCTAGTGCAATCCAAGTGAAAATTGGTGAAATAAAATTGGAACTGAAGAGAAATTAGATGCAATAAGTCAAATTGTACAAAGCGAACGAATTGTTGACATATGCCATAGTAGTCATTGCTCATAGTAGCATATGTACAATTCTTGATGATGCTGATAGAATTAAAATGCTAAGTCAGGAACTAAATGCTTGTTTGTGAAGCAAGACTACCACAGTCCCATCAGAATGAAGTGAAAAAAAAATATTGATGCGAGTCTCTTAAACTTTTACTGCATTAGATAAAAATATTGTATACAAAAGTATGTATACTATGTGGAAAAGTACATATATGGTATACACAGTACATACATATTCTACAGGTCTGTACTAGTGTTACAGTCATACACTACATAGGATATGGTCAATTCCCTAACCCCAAAAATATGTTTGAAATGGGAATTTGTTTTCCATTTGCATGATGTTTTACAGGTACATAACCATGGCATAAAATGAGTTAAAAAGTGTAGAAACACAGAGAAGAAAACCAACTAGATGCTACTGAATGCTTTATTGCACTTATAATCTCCTCAACATGTTTCCGGCACTTATATGCTCATCATCAGGAGCTCGAGACTATACTTGTGTTTTTGCCTCATATGGTGTGTAATGCCTTGGTAGCTGGTGGTCAGATGTTATGAGCAGAGCAGCAGGCTATGCGTCCAGGATGACTCAGATGTTGCCTCAACACACCCTGCTAAAATGGCCTGACTAATTAAACAAAGGGTGACAGTGCTAATCAAGTTTTTAATGTTAATGAAACAGAACTATTGAAGAAGAAAATTTCATCCAGAATGGGTCATGCTGAAATAATTTTAAGCTGAAGACTTCATTACCTGTCATTTAAAGACTCTATCTTAAGGCATGGATTTCCAGAACCCTAATGAAGAATGGTTTTCCAGTGATGTGTACCACCAGTTAAGATATGACTTTGTGAATAATAATTAGACCTCTAAATTTTGCACAGTTGGAAAATGATCAACACCATCCCCAGTGTAAAGAAGACAGTACCATATGTTAAGGTGGCATTTCTTCCCATTAACATTACCTGTTCCTACACACTAATTGTGACCTTCAGGCATTAATATGCATGTCACACAATGCTCCCAGGCAAGTGGTGCAACAATGATGTAGCTCGTTCAACCTTACAAGTGGGGCAGGGTAAGTAGTTAATATAGTGATGCACTATGGCCTGCAAAGTTTGGGGTTAAAATCTGTGGAGGCAAGAAATCTTCTCTTCCATACCCATCCAGGCCAGCTCTGGGGCCTACTCAGTCTCCTATACAATGGGTACTGTGGCTCCTCCCCCTGGAACAAAGCAGCTGTGGGGTGGAAATGACCAGCCACAAGCCACACTCAACTAGCACTGAGGTTAAAATGAGCAGAGCTATACCACTACTCCCCCCTGTGCCTGCATGGCATGTTATTTGCAGACCTTTACCCTTTCAACCCTTACAGTTCTAGAAGTGATACATCTGGAATAAAAATGCTGATTGTTACGATTAAACAATCAACAAAAAACGGATTGTGAAGGAAACCCTCAATTAGATTTTCAAGGCACAGAAGAGACCTCTGAGCAAATAAACAATGAAACTGTGGAAATGAGGTGGCAACGTAATTTTGGAACAGAGGACACTTTCAGTTTAACGCAGCTCATTTAAAGGAACTTACAGACATGACTGAAGAAGGACCTAATGGAGAGAAGAATTCAAAGGTGTGTAAAAGTATTCAGGAGTCAGTGGTACAAGGTGCTGCATGGAGGAACAAGAAGAATGCTTCTGTTCACACTGAGCTGAAGAGATATTCACTGAAGTCTCTAAAATGCACTACTACAGTCAACAAAACAAGCTTCTGTTCCTGCAGCCTCCACACAGACTCATAATTGCACTCTGCAAGTCACTCAATTAAAAAGTGGGATGTTAGATTCTCAACTGCATTTTTTAAATGAAGATTAAACAAGTGTTTAGTGACATTTCCAATGCATACTTATAAAATGTTCAGGAATTTTATATTTATTCTAGATGTCATGGAATGGATCCTAATTTGTAAAATCCAAGCCTACGGGAAAATGATATACATCTATTCATGATGCAACCATATTTTCAAAGAGTGTAAAACTGTTGTACTGTGGGATATGTCTATACTAACCAATCAACTATGATGCTCATTGTGTAGTTTGATTTTTATTTTACTTCCTTCATTCCTGAGCCCTACAAAAACTCACACTGAAATTTACAGTGACATGTCAGTGTCCTGCTTTTTCATTTCCATCATCTCAAATCCTCAATTCTATCCACCTCCTTCCTTTGAAGAATTCCATTTACTGACTGATATCTGGAACTATAATAAATATACTTCATAATTCACATATCAGGTATCAAAAATATATTCCCCCCTCCAACAAAATAATAATACCAATTCAAAAATAAACAATCATGTAGCTAAAATAAAAATGGGTACTAAGTTGCACACTAACATAGGTACTTCTTCAGTTCAAAAAGTAAACTGTGTAAAACAGTTGCATATATTTAAACAGATGTGTCCATTGCCCATGCCTTATGAAGGAAAACTCAGTATTCATGTTAATTGCCACTAAATTTGTTAACAGAACACAAGGCAGTTCATGAAAAGTTGGGGACTAAGTGTCCTATACCAATATCACAATTGTTGTTTGTTGCAATACAAGCGTTTATGCATTACAGTGCTATATGAAATAATTACTTTCATTAACATGCCTTTTTATCTGCATTAAACTCAATTAGTAGTGTGGAACAACTAGGAATTTTGAATGTTTTTTTCAAGTGCTCTGGGTTTCAGTCTGGAAAGAAAGTACCTACTATCTTTGGCACATATGTATGAAGCAATCCCTCTGAGGTAAGGGGTCAACTTCACACCCCAGTCACTTTACTCTTTGGGAAAGAACCCCCAGTACCCAATGAACAATAGGAACAATTGACCCCTGAACACATCTGAATATTTTATTAGAGAAGCAAAGAAAAACAAATACTTCCAGTGTTCAAATACTATTACTTATTAGTAACAGTGAACCAAAAATTTTATATTTCACCACAAAACTAAAACAACACTCTGGTATTTAAATCAGAACAATTAATACTGCCAACACCACAAGCCTGACAATGGACATGACTCTGAGCCACCTATGTCTGACTCCCACCTGCTTCTGATACTTCCTTCCAAGGGGTCTATCACCATAATACTGATACTTCATATCACACCAAGACCCACATTAAATTTTAAGAATGATACATGTATCATCACTCAGACTGAAGAATTGTTACCATCACCCACGCTGTTCTTTCTTACATTATGTAAGTTTTGTTGTTGCCTTTGGGGGTTTAGATGCCTAGCATTCACTGCTGCCCATTGTCATGACAGACAGTGGGATTATATTGTAATATCCCATAATTCTTATATAGTAATGGTAAGGTTATGTTAACTGAAAGATTATCATTTGGATTTGTTACTGTAGTTGTCAAGTACCTGCACTGTAAGAACAAAAGGTCATATGATTTAACAGCCATTCTGTTAGTAAAATTTCATCCATGTCTGATCAGACGTCTAGTGAAAAAAGGTAAAGCAGTCCTGTTACAGGCCTGGAGTGGCCCAGATGGTTCCAGGAAGTTAAGGTTCCCAGATTACATGACAACGGCGCAGGATGGTGGTAAGGCTGTCAGCCTTATGCACCAGCCACCTTCCAATGACACCAGCTGGGATCGAACCAGCGACCTTCCGATTTGTAGCACAGCACCTTAACCACTGTGCCAGTACACCCACAAAATACACCTTCAGAACATCAAATCAACTGAAGCACAACCATAAGATAGTGACACAGGTCATTATGTCATCAATGGTAAGGTAACAGATCCCATTCAAACACATTTCAGTATTTAAATGGCAGTGAGAAATTCCAACACAGAGGTTAATACTTGGTTAAGGAACTACTTTCCATTATAAAACTAGCCTGCTTCTTTAATGGAACAGCTGACTACTGCCACCTATGGTAGTCACAATAAAAGGAAATGACAGGCAACATATATATAACATAATACTGAGGTTTACATGTGTAAAAACTGGTGCCATAGAAAAGCATTACATATTCTAAGGGTGTGTCCGTAGCCTTACTTACCTGACATGCAAAATTCATGCACCATATTATATTGTCATCTGTGGCCTGTCTGGATCTGCCATATATTTTTCCACATTATTTCATAATGGCACGATTTTTGGGGAAAAAGGTACTGGATATAAAATGTGTGTATGGATTTTCTCTACAACTTTTGTCAGAAACATTACTCATTCTAAGAGGAATTCAGCAAAGATATTATCACAAATTACATGGGGCATCATGTAAAGTATCCAATTATTCTTGTCAGATTTTAATGAAACTTGAAATTCCTTGACAGATTTTCAAAAAGAATCATCAAATTTCACAAAATCTGTTCAGTGACAGCTGAGTTGTTCCACGTGGACAGCCAGACAGACGGACGCAACGGAACTAATAGTCATTTTGCAATTTTGTGAATGTGCCTAAATAAAAAAATCACACGATTGAGCTACATTCATAATAAATTAACAAAACTGACACACATGTTGGCTGTTTACCCATCACTACTTGCATAAGAAGTGTTCCTACATTTAATCCTGGTACAACAGTACAACAACCCTATTCAGAAACATAAATCTGTTATTAATCTTGTGAAGGGTGATTTTAAACTGCAAAATCCTAAAACAGCTGCCAGGACTGCTATACAGGAGACTTCATTGAACACAAGGGGCTTACCTTCCACAAGCCAGCCTATTAATAGTACAACAAACCCTCAAAAATGTGTCACACTCTACTGACCTTCCTTCCAAAGGGATCACTAACATTACACATTCCATCTTCAATTTCCATTCGTTAAGCAGTGCAAAGAACCAAACCAAATGCAGGCTCCTGTCACATTTTCTTCTGGAAATGATTTACCTTTTAATTTAATTTCTATGCCGTATGATTACCCCTTACTGACTATACAAATATGCTTATTTAACATAAATGTGGCTACTTCCACATGCGGAGGTTAACTCCATCCAAATCAGGACATGCCATGACACATATAACAGACCTACCTAACATGGAGAGAACATTTGGCCTACAGAAATTTTAGCACCAGTGTTTTATGATGCCCACAATGACTACTGTTTACCATACATAAAATTAAGAATTTCAACACTAATTACCAACTAAATGTCAGAAGAGCAAATTTTCAGATAAAAAAAAAAGTCAGTGTAGTAGCAGCCATTTAAAGAACAAATTTAATGGTATCTACAAGTGCCATTTTGTACTTATGACCCTCATTATCAACAGCCCACCACAATCCTCACTTTGAACTCTGCTGTGCTTCTCTGTGAGTTCTCAGCTCAGCACCAGAATCCACATGCATAAATATACAACTCTGGTATTATATCTAAAATGCGCAAGATGCATGTGATAGTTTGAAATTGCTGAAATTATATTTTAATGGCAGTAATGAAAATTCAGAGATCAGTGCACTAATCACAAATATACGAGTATATCCAGGAAACCATACTTGAATTGAAATTTTTGACATGACTTGACTTAAGAATAAGGAAATAAATTACAGTACCCCTTCACTCTCTCCTTCTATGTATGTGCAAGAATGCACATGCGCGCGTGCACATGCTCACACACACACACACAAATTTATTCAAAAAGAGATTGTAACCCACCTACTCAACAAACACCCACACCCATACAAAACAAAACAAAACA
>Ga0123354_10006158_pt1 | contig 17739 bp, 8 predicted proteins | sample TergutLab28metaG_2_FD_97872 | JGI IMG/M metagenome (GOLD analysis project Ga0123354, IMG submission 97872) | Labiotermes labralis P4 segment gut microbial communities from Petit-Saut dam, French Guiana - Lab288 P4 | ecosystem: Host-associated > Arthropoda: Insects > Digestive system > Gut ...
CACGATGTGCTTGCAATTCAATTAACGTTACACAGTATACGTCAGCACAATCTTTTTTATTCTTAAGCAAGGCTACATGTTTCGACTAAAAGTTAGTCATCTTCAGGCCCTTACAACATTTTCTTCAATTAACGTTACACAGTAAACGTCAGCACAATCTTTTTTATTCTTAAGCAGGCCCTTACAACAATGTTGTAAGGGCCTGAATATGACTAACTTTTAGTCTAAACATGTAGCCTTGCTTAAGAATAAAAAAGATTGTGCTGACATATACTGTGTAACGTTAATTATTTTGCTTTAGACTATGGTTAAGCGAATTATTGTTTAGTGACATGTATGACTTTTCTATAAATACTAACCAACCTAATACATAAATATTTCAATATACGAATCTCTATTTAAAATATTATGCCTCCAAAATCTTTCGATCCGTCACATTTGAAATATAAAATTGTATTTAACATCCATAGTTTCGTGAATCGCAAATATATTCGCAGAATACAACCAAAAACATGCGACGTTTCTCAATTTATTTATTTACTTCTGTAAGATGTGTACATGTTTCAGACGGTTTTCAGTCCATCATCAGGAGCTCAAAACTGCACATACAGCGTCAGGTATCTGTCAGACCAATACTGCTACCTGCTGCTAGCCTGACCAGGCTAACAGCAGTATTGGTGTGACAAATACCTAACGCTGTATGTGCAGTTTTGAGCTCCTGATGATGGACGAAAAAACCGTCTGAAACATGTAGAACATCTTACAGAAATAAATAAATTGAGAAACGTCGCGTCTTATTGGTTGTAATCTGCGAATAAAAAATTGTACATTGCAATATATGTTCCTTTCGTTGGATGTTATTTATGGAATTGACGATAAAATACCTGCCGTTTCTTATTTATCTCAACGAAGGCGTTTAGAAAATGAGCGTTTCCTGTGGGCCTGAGCACTAAATTATGGCGGCGGGAAGGCTGGAATTTAAAGTTCTATAGCTATTAGATATCGGCAGTGAAAAGAGGTGATGATTTCATACTCTGAACACTGTATTCTTGTTACCTACTGCATAGGAGGCGCGACGCAATTCTGAGACATGATATCAGCCCGTAAACCGTCATTTTATTAGCGTAAAAAATAGACCGTGAAGACAGGAAACATAAACCATCTGACCGTAATACTGCTTGTGGGGGGTAAAACAGAGGGAAGAGAATTGAACTTATTCAGGTAGGTTATAGGATGAAATTTGGAAGTAACGTTCTTGAATTTTAACCGCTGCCCGTTAATTTTACGACCCTTTCTGATAGGGAAAGAGCTGCTGTGGCTACTGTTACACCCACCGTAGACAGATATGATATGTGGGTGACAGACATTGGACCCACAGTGAACCTGTAGGAACTGTTAAGTATAGACCAGAAAGACCTGCCAAAATACATTTACTTGTAGTTTCAATTCCTGTGTCTGCTACATTTCTTATGTTTATTTTGTATGCAATAAATGAACATCAAACCCGATGAGAATTCGTAATTTCAAAGAACGCGATGTAGTTATTTGCCTTTTAATTTTTGTTAATATTGTTAGTAATTTTGTATGCAGATTATTATGGAACTTCCCCACAGGATGATAACGATCTTCCATCTATGCTTGTTGGGCGACTTGAATGAGAATTGTAACGAGAGAGTTCAAGGTTACTTAAAATGATACGTAGTGGTCACGCAGTGCCTCAGCAAGTTGAATAAGATGTTCCGCTGGCTGGAATTCCCCTCTCTTCCAGCACCCATGTAATTGCCAAGAAATAAAGAACCTTACGCTCACGACTGCAAAATAATGCCTCAAGGGTACAGTTCGTCGGGAATGTTTATCACCACTTGGGGAAAAAACTCTTGGAACACAGTTTTGAACCCTGGGGTACTATACCCCCAACAGGTATGTGAGATGTAATTCACGTACTGGTAACCACATGTCGAAAAAGCCTGAAAAATATATTGAAAACGTCCTTTTGTGTATCTTTTCCTGTGCATAGAACAACCAAACTTCAGTTAAAACGAAAAGTTTTAACACTTGTCGTGAAGACTGGTGTCTTCTGAGATGTTAACGCTGTGTCGTGGGGAAAATCGCTGCGAGAACTTCAAATCTCCAGTAGTATTATCCTTTTACAGAGCAAAATGGCACGGAGTTGCAGGTGTAATTTAAGCAGTCACTGAAGAGTTTAGAAATTTATTAAAATTTCATTCTGAGACCAAAGAGTAAGTCCGTTGCAATCAGACAAAAGGGCGTTTCGACTGCAAAGTTTTATGAAAGACTTATCTGTGTCCACTTTGGTTTTTGGTCCTATCTTGTGCTGTGGAGCCTAAGCAAATGGACATTATGCCCGCCTTAAACATTGGCACGGCTTAGGCACCTAATAATCTTACTAATAGTCTTCGGTTTATCCAGGTGATCCTAAAAAACTACTTTTAACATTTATCTCGGTTATTAACCAACTTCATGCACAAAATTTTTGTTTTACAATAAGTTTATTTCATGCCTCTACATGTTTCGAGCACCATGTACTCATCATCAGGAGGTCAAAATTGTATTATACAGCCTCTGGTATCATCACATTACCCTATAGGTGTGATGATAGCAGATGCTGTATAATACAATTTTGACTTCCTGGTGATGAGCACATGGTGCTCGAAACATGTAGAGGCATGAAATAAACTTATTGTAAAACAAAAATTTTGTGCATGAAGTTGGTTAATAACTGAGATAAATATACTAAGATGCACGGTCAGCAAAACGTCAAAAAATACGTTTAATATATTTCAGGTTCTAATTACCAAAATCTGACGGACAGTTTAGAAGATATCTCCGCGAATTAATATACAAATAGATTCTTTAAAATTTACTGAACAGCGTGCTTAATGAGGGAGGAATTCTTACTTCGTTTACGAAGGACCCAAACTTTGTTAATCTATCCGAAATATTTGGCTTCTTTTTCTTGTCCCTCAAGGACAATGGACATACCTAAAACAAGGTCTGCAGCCTCTTCCTTCCACATCCTTTCGAAATTAATTTTCAAGTATTTTCATAGCTTTTGATGTGATATGGTCATGATTACTGACAGCGTCTCTCAATATGGTGTAAATAATACTTTAAAGATCCCGAATGTGAAATTAGACGAGCATAAACTTCGAACAGAGAGATTTAAACATTTGACAATATATAGTGGAAAAATAATATGTTAGAAGAAATAAAATATAGGTATATGTGCCGTAAACACGAAGAAGACGGTGACGTCTTGCTATAACACTGCCATAACGATCAATAAAACATAAGAAATTATGTAACCATTATGTTTAGTTTGTACCATGTCCGTTCTTACAAGAAATACGTGACTGTAAGATCTTTTCTTTTGACTGTCCATCTTTCCAAACAGTTCCACTTGGAAGATGCTGGTCTTACTTTCCACGCCTCTTTTCTTGTCTCCTTCCTTCTAGCAAGGGAGATAGCCACGCGGACCGGGAATACGTGGAAGTATATATAAACAAGAACAGGATACATCATCAGCATTCAAGAGTACGGACAAGAGGCAAGGAAACATGCAATTGTTTCTTGCCATTGTTGCAGCGCTCAGTGCGTGCCAACTTGCAGTAGGAATTGAAGATGAAGACGCCATGTCAGGTGAGGTGATAAATTTCAGTAATTTATTTCAAACCAAATGTTATATTTTCGTATCGCCAAAAAAATGTTATTGAATCTTTAATGCACGAAACTTGAATGGTAATACCGAAGCAAATTTGTGATAATATTAAAATGTGGGGTATATGAAACAAAGAAGGAGAAGAAGAAAAAAAAAGAAGTTGGCGACACGTGTAACAGGTTAATGGAAAGAAATGTGCAGGTACTGTGACAGGAAAATTACAGGGAAAAAAACGCTTCGTAACCTAGGCACAGATAGACATTCAAAATTCTGAAAACTCTGTTTAATCTAAATTATATATAACATTCCATTTCTCATTTATAGAGAACGGAATGCGTCTCGATAGTAATGTAGGGTACGTTAATCCTGGTTACGGAGTGCCGCTGTTTTGGGGGAGTCACATGAACACACAAAAGAAATGTGAGAAAAAATAGGAAGCCCTTGAAATTGAATACTGCTGCGGGATTTTAAGGGGTTCAGAGTCTAATAAAATATGTGCATTTAAAGATGCAAATAACTTTGAAGTGCCGGTAAGCTAGGCAGGGGCTAGCTTATGTAATCACTGTAATGACATTTGGTTGTCATACAAGTAAGAAATTTTTATACACACATGCAAAATTATGTATACCTCGTATACTCCTAGATTACGTATGTAGCGCTATTTTTTGTTCATATATGTGTTGGGAAGACCTGAGAGAGGGAGACCACTTGAAAGACGCATACGTAAATGGGAGGACTATATTTAAACGGATTTTCAAGAAGTAGGATGGGGGTATGGAATGGATTGATCTGGCTCAGTATAGGGGCAGGTGGTTGGCTCTTGTGTATAAGGTAATTAACATTTAGCTTCCATAAAATACGTGGTATTTCTTGACTACCTGAGGACCTGTTTGCTTCTCAAGAAGGACTCTGCTCTATGGTCAGTTATACTTGCAAGATACATAGTTTTTCTTCAGACGTAGAGAGCATGTTTTCTAGTTAAATGAATAAAATCAGTAGGATTATAAACATACAAAACTTTTTTACCTGAAAACACGAGGCAGTACAAAGTGCTGATACAGTTCCCTCCATAAAACCCAAAAATAAAGTTCCATTTTTTAAATGAATTTATCTGAACGTACATTAAAATTTTCATTGACTTACACTTAGTTTGGTTGTTTAGGTTGCTTTTCTAAGAAACAATAATTCTACGGTGTTTTTTTTTTGTATTTTAAATAATGATTATTCCGTAAAAAAGTTAAATAACTCTTAATAATTTACTACATCCAAAAGTCTAGTTTAAATCCCACTCATATTATAAACAAAACTGCCTGTTTGCATGATTGCATTAAAAATACGCCACAACGAAGAAGATATAATATAAACTTCGTAAAAATGTCTTCATAACAAAAGGCAATAGGAGCTCCAATGCCAAGGCTTCTATTCCATTGTCCAACGGTTTATTCCCTTTACGTTATGGTTCAATACCTTTGCTCAAATTCGACTACTTTGAATGGTAAATTTTTTGTAAAAAATAATGTGTAAGCTACTTGTCTATTTATTTACATTTTTTAAGAACGTGTCTCTGATTTGTATTTTTTTAAATATTCGGATATTTTTCGCGCTGATTTATGTTTTTCAATTTGTCTGACTGCACTGGTTATTAATCCACGGTTAATGTTTCCTGTACTTATGACAAGGTGTGCACATTCAGACATTGCACATCTTTCTGTTTTGTACAGATTTCGTAGTGATAAGAAATGTGTTTTCCGGTACTAGTCTTTTGTCCGAGCGGTTCATTTTCATGTGAGATTTAGGGTCTTCAGTGTTGTAAACCTGGAGATTACGGTCTTGTGAGGTGTGATACCGTGCATTATTAGAGATAAGTACTGACATGTCAGAGGTACCTTAGTATACATCTTCCAGACTACACGGCGTCACATTTTAAATAAGACGGACCGTAGATTCGTCTTACTGTAGATCCCCTAAAGATGACCCTGCAAGAACGCTAAGCGTTGGAATAAACAGGGGTGCCTTTTACGCCTTTTGTGTACCTACATGCTTTTTTATTAATAATAGTTACTGTTTTCGGTGTTAAAGGATGATGTACTCGTAGAATAGCATACGGAACGCAACGTAGACATGAGTTTTGGAAGTTGAGTACTTGGAGGTTCCAGGTCTCAAGTTCAGTGAAATTTGGAGTTGCACTTAATGGGAGTACGTGTCAGGTGGGAGGAGATTGGCACACAAACAGCAAACAGCAGTAACCTGTAGTACATCTATATGTGGGAAAAGAACGCTGGTCATTACTGTGTGGCTTCTTTCCATACGTGAAGTGAACAGATCACAAATGAAGGGAGCAGTTGTTTTAAGCGATAGATTATTGCATGCTGGTGTAATACCATATGTCCTTTCTTGTTATAATCTTCAGAACATGCACGCCCAAATGCACACACAAAATTATTTTTAAAAAAATGTATTGTATATTCTACACTTTCTCTAAGCATGCCACACGAATATGTCCTGACAAGACTAACGTAAGAAAATACGTGTTTATTTCTAAAGCTAAAATCTGGGACGCCATCATATATGAAATTCGTAACGACACCAGATACTTTTACGTAAATATCAATCGAATTTTGTACCATTTGTAAACAGACGTATAATTCCAGGTGTCCGAAAACGTGGTAGGGTCTGTGTCTCTTGTGGTAATAGTACTTTGTGTGTTCCAGTGCCTGCCACCAGACTGCGCTCCGTGGTTGTGCCTGTAAAGCCAGGCACACGAGTTATGTACTTAGTAAATCTGATGAGCGTGCCTCAAGACCCCGACCCGTCGTTCACCAACAAGTTGCTACCTGAACAAGAGGGTAGTCCCCTGGCCAGACTGCTGCTACTGGCGTCTAGGAAAAAGGAAGACGGAGAGGAAAATGACGCTCGTTTTGTTTCAGGTGACTACTCAGTTCTGTTTCCTGCTGAGTTAAAGACTGCATGGAACTACGCTTCCATAAAATCACCCATCTTCAAAGGTTGAGGCCCGGAATCAAGGGAATAAAACTGTCTACTCATTACGTCACAACGTACATATAAAACTGTCTACTCATTACGTCACAACGTACATATAAAACTGTCTACTCATTACGTCACAACGTACATATAAAACTGTCTACTCATTACGTCACAACGTACAAATAAAACTGTCTACTCATTACGTCACAACGTACATAAAAAACTGTCTACTCATTACGTCACAACGTACAAATAAAACTGTCTACTCATTACGTCACAACGTACATATAAAACTGTCTACTCATTACGTCACAACGTACATATAAAACTGCCTACTCATTACGTCACAACGTATAAATAAAACTGCCTACTCATTACGTCACAACGCACAAATAAAACTGCCTCCGTACTTAAGCGAAAAGAAATTATAGCTTATATGGTTTCAGACATCGACAAGGTAGGAATCCGGACGGGACCCACAGCGGTTTAGACAAGCCTGTCTCTTTGCTCAGAGGACAATAGCGTGTCCGTTGTGTGTACAGTACAAGTAGTCACTGAAGCTGCGTGTTTATTTCAGGTAACAACCACGAATTAGAAATAAAAGTATCAGAGACTGCTGATTCACAAAATGGCACAAGTCAAGAAAATGGCGACACCATTGATAAAACCCGCAAGAAAAGATCCTGCATCAAATGCGGTTATGAAGGAGGCGGAGGTTATCCAATGGGAGGAGGTGGAGGAGGCTATCCTGTAGGAGGAGGTGGTTTCCCAGTGGGTGGTGGTGGTGGAGGACATCCAGTCGCTTACAAGAAATATGGTGGTGGCGGAGGTGGTGTGGGCGGCTGCGGCGGTGGATTCGGGTGTGGTGGAGGCGGGTACTCTCCGTCTGGTGGAGGCGGGTACTCTCCGTCTGGTGGAGGCCATTTCGGTGGTTACCCGTCGGGTGGAGGAGGCCATGCCGTTGGTTACCCCTCAGGTGGAGGAGGTCAATACAGTAGTTACCCTTCAGGTGGAGGAGGTCAATACGGTAGTTACCCTTCAGGTGGAGGAGGTCAATACGGTAGTTACCCTTCAGGTGGAGGAGGTGGTTATGTTCCTTCTGGTGGAGGTAGCTACTGTAATACCTGTGGAGGCGGCGGCGGCGGTGGTCACGGGGGTAGCGGTTCCTATAGCTCGGCGCAGAGTTCCAGTTCCAGCTCCAGTTTTGGATGGTGAGTACGGAGAAGGAGATCAGCTGTCTGGATGTTGAGTAAACGTCTGACGTTTCGGAAACCGCAGACATTCCTTAGGCACTACTATGATGAGTAACACAAACTGGTCTGTAGAGGCTATCAGACATAATTAGCCAAGAACTAGGAAGATCCACTAGTGGGGCTGAGCGGACAATTGTCTCACAGACGACCCAGCTCAATGTCGCTTAGCCCGAAGATGATAATAATTTCGATAAAAATTTCACCCAGAAGCACTGAATACTGACCCCTGCCCTAAATTTTCCCGTCTAATTTATTTCTGCCCTTATCAGTAAAACATGAGGCTTGCATTATATAACACTTATTATAGAGATCCTGGTACAATGTCATTAAAATCTACTACACTTTCTCCTGTACTTATGATGTGTTTTAAATTATATGTAACGGAAAACTAAGAACATAATTTGTGTCTATGAATGGCCATATATGCACTACTTATCAACGTTGTGCACGCAAGAATTTACGTATTCCGTAGTGTTATTCCTGTAGTCTTTGGAATAATATGTATTGGTTTTTGCGACAAAAGAAATTACACACCAATGAGAGAAGGAATGCCCCAGTACACACCATTAGAAACCATGTTTTCACCACTCTCTTTCCTTGAACGTACTCAAATCTGCACTGATTAAAACGGGGCTGAAGAGTTTTCTGGACAGGAGAGCCAAATAAATGGGGAAAATATCTGGGGAACATATTATATATATATATATATATATATATATATATATATATGTGTGTGTGTGTGTGTGTGTGTGTGTGTTTGTGTGTGTGTTTGTGGAAGATATACATTGTATTCAAAATAAGCTTATTCAATGAAACTAATGTCCCAAAGGACTGACACATCCTTGAATGGGTTGAGCTATTTTGATGAATTGCTCATTGAGCAACTTCGTAGCAACATTGCTACCACCAGCATGAAACAATGATAAAGGCGTCACATTAGCACCTTAACTAATATCTGTTTGCTCACTGCAGGGGCCGGTGAAGACGTCCGAACATAAGACGACGCTGCCTATTACAGAGAACCATTCTCTGATATATCGAACCGGACTGAGACTTGGCGAGGAATATTAATATTGAGTGATGTGTAACCTGCAGGCGATAAAACAATGGACTTGCCAATGTAGAACGTAGGTTAAGTTAACAGACGAAATGCAACACAATTACAGTTACAAGTAATCGTATCAAGTACAATTAGTATTAGGAACTGCAACTGCCGCAGACACGTCCAGATACTCATTATGCTCCGCCCTCATCAATACTAAACAACTACGGTTAAGTGTGAAATTAAGTGAAATGCCAACTTGATGCAACAAGGTAATTTTATTGATGTATTCTTAGCTCGACATGTTTCGGGTACATACGACCATCATCAGGATAATTAGATGTTGAGTTGCAGCATATGGTTTTCTGCACCGAGTTTTTGGATGGGTAGTTGTCTAGAGAGCCGCTGTGTAGGTCGTGTGTACGGTGCGGATATGGTTTTCTGCACCGAGTTTTTGGATGGGTGGTTGTCTAGAGAGCCGCTGTATAGGTCTTGTGTACGGTGCAGATGGTGCCGCTTGGCACCATCCGCACCGTACACACGACCTACACAGCAGCTCTCAAGACCACCACCCATCCAAAAACTCGGTGCAGAAAACCGTATGCTGCAACTCAACATCTAATGCTCCTGATGATGGGCTTATGTACCCGAAACATGTCGAGCTAAGAATACATCAATAAAATTACTTAGTTGCATCAAGTTGGTATTTCACTTTATTTCATGAGGAAGATGCACGGTCAAACAACCCTTAGGGTTAAGTGCTTTGCTTTGCTAATTTTCATTGCGAAAGGGCCGTGGCCTAAGACTGGCTCTGTAGACTGGCTCTGTAGACTTGTGTATCTCAGCCAGTCCCTCATACCTCAAATTTGGGCACAAGAGCTTCTTTCCACATCCCTTTAATTTCATGTTGTAAATTATCATACTAAAATTCTTCACTTTGTAACCTGATATAGACTTACTGATGACGTCTTTCAACGCTAAAGTGCATACATATCACTAAATAAATGATTAAAGCTATACTAATCGTTGAAGCATTCACACAAACATGAACACTGTTCTCTCTTTCTAATGCATTAGTACCAAATTTTAAAACTGAACATGCGATATGAAATTTCTAATATAATATAAGAAGTAACTGATCTCATTTCTGTTATGGGCAGGCCGTGGGTTTCAGAACCCAGTCCTTCCAGTGCTGGTCCTTCTTTCTTTAAATCTCATGTTGTTACAGAAAAACGATATAATGAAATTCATTTTGTTGAAAAACTACGAACAGCTGTAATTTTCTGCAGAATAAGGGAGAAATTTCCTTTCAAATACAATCATATTTATACCAGAAATTTCAACGATTTTAAGCAAAAATTCTATTTTACGTATCGGTTAATTTCATTACATGATACAGAGGTTACACATCACATATTAACGTCGCAACCACTCTGCATTGGACGGAAATAGTTTTGAGATCCAGCATTAATATAGTTTGAATGTCCTATTAATCCAGATTCCATGAATAAATGTAAATCATTTTTTTTGTAAATAAACATTGTTATTAAGAATATTTTTAGTTTATTTCCACGAGACTGAAAAATGGCCATTTTTCTGGTACAATGCCGTAGTTTTCCACAGCTTGAGGTTTTCATTTAATTAGAAATCTTCATTGTTGTATAAAGTGTGCCAGTGTTTGACAACCGGTGGGAAGCCTCGAAGTGAAGAATTCAAATTTTTTTTTCTTGTGGCATTTCGACCCGATTCAGCGTCATGTCCTCCCCTTATGGATCTTCGCGGGTACACTCATTGGACACACCAGCCCGTCGCAGAGACCTCTACCTGTCAACATGCAACACTCACAAGAGGCAGACATCCATTCGAACCCGCAATCCCAGCAACCGAGCGGCCGCAGACCCACGCCTTAAATCGCACGACCGCTGGAATCGGCGAGTGTTCGGAATAAGAATATTAATTATGTTATTCGGCATGTTTTTAGCAGATCATTGTCTCAAGTTACCTCAAGCTGTAACGTTTCGGTTTTGTTTTTGGAGGTGTCCTCTTCGAATCTCGGGGCACGCAGCGGCAGTTGGTTGAGGCAATTCGCTAAAAGCAGGAAGGTCGCAGGTTCGATTCCCGATGGTGTCACTGGAATTTTTTATTTACATAACCCTTCCGGCCGCACTATGGCCCTGGGGTAGACTCATCCTCTAACAGAAATGAGTACCAAGGGTGTTAAAGGCGGTGGGAGCGTAAGGCTGACAACTTGGGAGCCTCAACGTCTTCGGTCCTGTACAGGGATTTCTTTACCTTTCACCTCTTCGAGTCTGAACCTGAACACCGCATATCGTGACCGATATATTTTGTAGCATCCCTCCAATAATGCCTTCCAAATTCCTTTCAATTTATTTGTCAGTTTTTACTAAACACCTCATCATTACTGTACAACAAGGCCTACTGACAGCTTTCTCAAACTAACCATACATAAATAAAAGTTCGTCACTAAGCTAGGGTATAGTCACGACGATCCCTGATATTGTGTACAGAAGCACACTGGGTTCAGGGTGCATGAAAACAGAGCGAGGGGGATAATATTTGCAACTAGAATTGTAATGCGAACACTTGAAGGGAAGAGGCTACTTGTAAGATATAAGCATATTTATAAAAATAATATTAAATTGGATAGAGAATAAGAAGCTAAGGAAGATATCTGGGCCTAAGAGAAACGAGATAACAGGAGAGTGGACAAGACTACATAAGGGGCTGTGATCTGAAACGGTTAAGCTGTTCCTACACACGTCTGAACAGGCTCTTAAGCCTCTAGGGGGCTGAGGCTTCCAGAATTTCTAGACAATCAACATTTATGAAGGTGGAAAGGTAGGCAGGTCTACGCCTTTACCCCAGGAGACACCCCTCGCACTGAGTCGACCTCAGAGCCACAGTGCGGACAGAAGGCTTAAGGCCATGAGAAATCCAAAATGATCCCATTGGGTATCGAACCCGCGACTTTCTGTCGTGTAGCTCGGTGCCTTAACCAACAGCGGCGGCAGCCTTTAAATCCTGGTAAGTTACGCTACTGGTTACATCCGTTTTCTTGGATTAGTTTTGTTATTTTACTTCATGTTGGGGTCAGTGAATTCATGATATAGCAGTATAGTTTGGCTTTGTTAGAGTTAGTAAGGTTAGAGTGAGTTACAGATCGTTTGGTTATGTTCTTTATTTTTATATCAGTCAAAATTTCGATAAGTTGTCTCTTCAACTATATTCTTTTTCCTCGCTTTTCTCTACATGCCAATTGTTAACACTGTTACTTCCTAGAAGGTTGGGATGGAATCTGCAACGTCCTCGTCAATTTCATGTTAAGTGTTTGAATCAGCATTGAAGTCACAATTTTTAGATATCTCTTGCTTTCCAATGCTATAGATCCTCCAATCGGTTTCGAATTTAAAAAATCGCTTTAACTTTTCTCGTGTGAAAAATTTCAGACATCCCTTGGCCCCACAAAACTGGATCCGGAGTTTTTTACTTTCAAGTGACCGTGCGTCGTGATAAATTCTTGTAATAAAACCAACTAGATGCACTAATTTCTCAAATTCATTTTTGGAATAAAACTCTACATATTTCTGGCAGTTCCTCTGTCCATCAGTAGGAGCTTTTTACTGTACACACACAATGGTATACGTCATACAGGTTTGCTGACAGCTTGCGAGCAGGGTCAGGACGAAGTTCCGACATGATCCTGCTCGCAAGCTGTCAGCAAACCTGCGTGACATATACCATTGCTGTGTGTACAGTGAAAAATTCCTGATGATGGACAGAGGAACTGCCAGAAACATGTAGAGTTTTATTTCAAAAATAAATTTGGGAAATTAGTGCATCTAATTGGTTTTATTACAAGAACCCAAGGTTTTGTTTGCAAGGTTAGGGACGGCTGCAACATGACTTTAACTATAATCTCAACATTGTGATAGAGTAAACGTTGTGCATTATTTTAATTCGACTATCCCTCTGACTCTGCAATGCGCATTTTTGTTATACCTTGTGGAACTGTGTAGCAGCAAGAGCGACAGTTTTCTTGAACAGTAAATCGTCACTAAGACGCATCGAGAATTTTCCTGAATTTTCTGGGAACTGAACTCCCATTTCTTCATAAATTCCCGCCAATGGGTTCCCTGTTGAAAAGTAAATAAAATGTATATCATGCCCTCTGTGTTTCTTGAAGGTCCGTTTAGATATTACGTCCTAACTACACTTATGAGCAGGTGTTCTCAGCAGTCGCTTGCCTTCAGTTTTTCAAGACAAAATCCTCGTTTTCTTATGCTTCATTTGATCACCTGATTAAACATTATTGTGAGTAAAAATTATGAAACTTCTCTAGTAGGGAGTTAGGTATGTTAACACTTACAGTCGAACACAACTATATTTGTTATTATATTATAGGAGTTTACAACAACGACATGTTTCGGCCCTATATGTGGGCCATCATCAGGTTGTGGTTAGACTAACAGCTTAGGCTGTACTAGCATGGGTGTAGTGGTCTTGGGGCGTAATGGGGCGGGTTCGAGATATCGTTATATTACAGGGTACCATGGTCCCGGGTTTATCTGGTTGGATATCGTTTTTCTTTATTCCCCATAGGGACTATTTCTTATGCTAAGAAATTGTTTCTTATGCTAAGAAATAGTCCCTATGGGGAATAAAGAAAAACGATATCCAACCAGATAAACCCGGGACCATGGTACCCTGTAATATAATGATATCTCGAACCCGCCCCATTAAGCCCCAAGACCACTACACGCATGCTAGTACAGCCTAAGCTGTAAGTCTAACCACAACCCGATGATGGCCCACATGTAGGGCCGAAACATGTCGTTGTTGTAAACTCCTGTAATAAAAACAAATATAGTTGTGTTCGACTGTAAGTGTTAACATACCTAACTCCTTACTATTGTACAAAACACAACGGGGATGACGCACATTAGAATTATGAAACTTCTCATTATAAAATTTTCTCCGGCTCGTGTGACGTTCTCTCTCTCTCTCTCTCTCCCTCTCTCTTACATACAAATATTCCATTCATCATATTGTTCTAGAAAGTCTTGTAGGAAAATGTATGTATGACTCAGATACCAAAATATGTATGTTGTGCAGCCGGTGTTAATTTACTGATATTAATCGTGAATTTTTCTTTCTTTTGGCGTAACAGCCCCCACTGGGCCAGGTCCTCCTCATTCACGAGGTTTCTAAATCACACGCAACGACGCACCACTGTCAGTATAACTCCTCTGGACGAGTGATCAGCTCGTCGCGGAGACCTTTTCCTGACAAAACATCACATTCACAACAGACAGTCATCCATGCCCCAGGTGGGATTCGAACCCACAATCTCAGCAGACGAATGGCCGCAAACCTACGCCTTAGACCGCGCGGCCACCGGGACCGGCAATTTTGAATTTCAGTAAAAATAATTCATGGATTAGATTTCTCTACTCTGGGCCGGGTAGCTCAGTCGGTATAGCGACCGACTACGGGCTGGATGGTCCAGGCTCGAATCTCGGTGGGGACGAGATTTTCTGCCCTTCCAGACCGGCCCTGGGGCCCACCCAGCCTCCTGTAAAATGGGTACCGTGTCTTTCCTGGGGGTAAAGTGCGCCCGGGGCGTGCTGCTGACCACTAACCCCCTTCTAGTGCAGCGGTAATGAAAGAGTAGAGCTATACCTCTACCCAACCGCTGGGTCATAGCGATCCTGAAACGGGATCACTTTAACTTTATCTTTCACATTTCTGTAATATGTAAATCTTCCTTGTAGTCTGCATACAACCCACACACAGTCACACTCCTTTTCCGTATTTTTTGTAGCATCGGACCAACAATATTGTCAGATTAATATTTGTTCTCTTACTTAGAAATACAGACTGGTGTTGTGAAAAAATGTACTGTGCCTATTGAGTAGACTGAAAACCCGTGGTGTGTTAATTTGATATTTAACTACGTCACACAGAGGTACGCAGTACTCTTCTCTTTCCTGTCAGGTATTAGGCCTTTCTACTTGTTCCGGCTCCATTTCCGTGTTTTATGTATTATATGGGTATCTCTTGTTCTTGTGGGTGGGTAAGGAAGGGCGAATATTGCATAACTTTCTCCCGGCTATTGCATACCTGTCTCCATGCAACCTCTCGATGTGTCCTGTCCAGCTGTCGTATTATCTCTAAATTTATCTAAACGTAAGAATATACTACTTAACCCCTTCTTAAATTTTCGTTTTTTATTAGACGAAACGTCGGTCCCAGTGGCCGCGCGGTCGAAGGCTTGCGTCTACGACAGCTCTCTTGCTGGGTTTGTGGGTTGGAATCCCGGCGGGGCATGGATGTTTGTCCGTTGTGATTGTTGTGGGTTGTCAGGTAGAGGTCTCTGCGTTAGGCTGATCGCTCATCCAGAAGAGTCCTACCGACGATGATGGGTCCAAAAAGTGTGATCGCGAAGCCCCGTAAGGGATGCCGTGACCTGGAATCGGGACGAAGTACCACAGATGAAGAAAAAAAAAAGAGGTACACGTCTTGATTCCTCAAATATCTTCGTTTCTGTAACATATATGTGGATTTGTTCCTTCTAAGTAAACGCCTATAATTCACTCCCATACAGCAGGGAGCGTAGAAAGGTAAAGCAATCCCATTACAGGCCTGGACAGGCCTAGAGGGTTGCAGGAGTTCGAGGTTCCCAGATTTCAAGACAATCGGCACATGAAAGTGGTAAGGTTGCCAGCCCTATGCACCGGCCGCCTTTAACCCAGGAATTATTCCTGGTTCTCATTTCTGTTAGAGGCTGAGTCGACCCCGGTGCCATAGTGCGGCCGGAAGGTTTATGTCAATGAAACATTCCAGTGACACATCGGGAATCGAACCCGCTTATAGCGCAGTGCATCAACCAACTGCGCCACCGCGTACCTCAGAGCAGTGTACAGCCATAAATTTATAGAATTTTAGCTGCTTTTTTGTTGCAATTTATTTCGATGATACTTACAGTTTTCCCGCACTTCACATTTGAACGAAGTAATTTATTGCGGAAGTCCGTGTTCTGAAAGTATCTTACATCGTGTTCTTAAGTAGCTGAAATTTCGGGCGCCAAGAGGCCAGTGATTTAGTTCTGTTGAAGAAGACTTTTAAAGTACAACTTATAAATATTTGCGACATTTTATGCTTTGTGCGGTTCAGTTGAGGGCTTTCCGGTACTGGAATGTTGCGCGATCTGGGTTGATATTTTGTCACCTACGTTATGGGACAACGTAACCGTCCCATCTTCAAGATGAAGATGGTTGGGTCGTCCCGCAACATCGGGAACAAATACCAATTACGACTGTACAACATCCGGGAAAAGCAAAAAAATCATACATTTTTCTTCATTCTGGGGCATTCCTTTGAGGTTTGCTTTCAGCGTGTGCAATAGGTATTTGATCTTCGGCAAACAGCAAAGTAATAACGCGTACGCCTAGCCAACACAGATTCTCCGGTCACTCTCTTTCTACCATGCTCTTAGGGCTACACCAAAATGTATATTACATAAAGTTAGCAATAAACTACACCCTTATCGCACACCATGATGTATTAAAATATTTCCCATCCTGCTAAATCTGCAGTTTGAGAGTGGTCTTGTTTCGTGTTCCCAGTAAAACTTCAAGGGTATGGGCCTTCGTACATGATCTTCCAAATATTATTTCTGACAAACTTTTCATAGCCTTTATCAGTGTCTAGGTAAGGTAAATGGGTTCCCAAATTATATTCTCCATCTTTCCTATGATCTGAGTGTAAAAATATTGTCAGTACAAGAACGGCTGGGTCGAATCTCTTCCTTCAGAAGCAAAACCTCGCCTGCTGGTTTTAGTACTTTTTTCAAAATCCTGACACTAATTTACCCCAAATTATACAGTACCATCTTAAAATAATAGGATACGCTGACTGCTTGAAGTGTTCTATCTCCATGCTTCCGCCCACGGTCGCTGACGACGAGAGCTGACCTTTACCGTGGACGGAATCTGGGAATCCCGGAGATGAAAAAAACACATTTGATTTTGACGTAGAACAAAGAGTACAAAATAAACAAAGATGTAATTCCACTTTTAATAAGGACATGGTGCTTGAATGTAAGACAGACAATTCGTGCATTTTTAAAGGTCAATGCCACATCTTTTTGTTTTCCTTTTACCCAGTTCCAGAATGTAAATACCCAACCTACGGGGATCCCCCAGAATTGCAAGTGTAAGTAAGAGAATTATTGCGCACTAATTTGAAGATCTAAATTTAAAAAAAAAAGAATAGACTGTGGTATATTTTGAATACACTTGTCTTGCATGATGTTTTGTTTTTCATTTCATTCTTTATTTTTGCTTTTACTTATTCATCTACGCAAATTACTCATCTGTATGTTTATTTTCTATTTACATGGGGCGCTTTACAAAGAGCTGACGTGTTTCATCACCTTGAGCTAAAATACAGAGAGGAAAATAAAATAATGAGTTTATCAGGTGCAACAATGGCCTTCTATACCTAAAATGAATAGGCAGAAGAGGCCTGAGAAAGAAAGAAAGAATGAATGAATTATAGAAATGAAGAAAGAAAAAGGAAATTACTTCTAATTTTTAAACTCATGTTTCCGTGCATCGTAATTCAACGTTAATAAAAATCCAATCAGATGCAACAGTATGCAGATATTTATTTACTGCAAAGTCACTCTACATTTTTCGGATGTCACAGCACGCATCATTAGGAGTACTAAAGACTGTAACCGCAACCTCCGGTACAGG
>Ga0123354_10006159_pt1 | contig 17739 bp, 10 predicted proteins | sample TergutLab28metaG_2_FD_97872 | JGI IMG/M metagenome (GOLD analysis project Ga0123354, IMG submission 97872) | Labiotermes labralis P4 segment gut microbial communities from Petit-Saut dam, French Guiana - Lab288 P4 | ecosystem: Host-associated > Arthropoda: Insects > Digestive system > Gut ...
GTAATAGTAATCTGTGAATAATAATAGTAATCTTTGAATAGTAATAGTAATCTGTGAATAGTAATTGTAATCTGTGAATAGTAATAGTAATCTGTGAATAGTAATAGTAATAGTAATCTGTGAATACTAAAAGTAATGTGTGAATAGTAATAGTAATGTGTGAATAGTAATAATAATGTGTGAATGGTAATAGTAATCTGTGAATAGTAATAGTAATCTGTGAATAGTAATAGTAATCTTTGAATAGTAATAGTAATCTGTGAATAGTAATAGTAATGTTTGAATAGTAATAGTAATAGTAATCTGTGAAAAGTAATAGTAATCTTTGAATAGTAATAGTAATCTGTGAATAGTAATAGTAATCTGTGAAAACCGCAGCCAGAAGTAAGAACTGTAAAATCTTCCCTTTCAAATTTCAAACAAAATTTCACTACCTTTATCTGTAAGTCTTTCTCAAGTTAAAAATAACAACGTATTGATCGGTTTACGCAACGTGACAGTAAGAGTGAAAAATGGTTTTCAAGTGATGTGTCCAATTATAATGACATGTTTTAGACATATACTGAATGATCTATTTAAGAGTGCCTTTAATTACACTAAGTTCACATATCGCTGAAAGTAAAACAGTTATAAATATTCACAAAATGTCATGCAATTATCTACCATTGCTCTCAATACATAGACGACTCCTTCTGAACATATTTTAAGTAACAATGAGATACAAAATACCTTCTTCCCGTATGTGGAACGTTCATATTAGATTATCCAGTACGTGGAAAATATTACGAATTCATAGAAGTACAAAGTAGCTAAGTAATCTTCCGAAACTTAAAACAAACCATGAAGACAAGTTATGCTTACCTGAAGAAAGTAAAGACAGTAACGAAAGAGGTAATTAAGAATAATTGGTAATCCCTCCGGAATCTGAATCCAGGACCTTCTGAATACAATTATGTGGTATACGTCTACCTACCAGGCAAAAGATAAGACATGTACACAGATGGGGCGGACACGTGTAACGAAGGACAAGTAGAGGCGACATAAAGACAGGACGTTTAAGACGTAATTAGGATTACAAAGAAAGCAAATCAGGGATGCCTCAACTGAATATCTAAATACACGCCATCAATCACTTTCATAATTAGGTTTCATAGCTTTGCTAATGCATCGCACTAAGAATATCCCCTGCTGTACAAAGAACAACAAAAATATGACCCCCTCATCTCTCTTCTTTTCTCCCTTTCTCATCAATCCTCAAAAAATACCTAGTGTCTTCAACTTCCCACGCCCTTCGTTCCATATATTTACAATAATATCGTACCTTTAAAGGCCAACAGTCTTCTCAAAGAAATCCGTACGTGTAGAAAAGTACCAAATCACAGTAAGGATAGGTAAAGCAGTCCCGTTACAGGCCCGGAGAGGCCCAGAGGATTTCAGGAAGTTAAGGTTCTCAGATTTCGTGACAACGGCACAGGATGGTGGTAGGTTGTCAGCCTTACGAACAGGCCGCCTTTACCCCCAGGAAATTCTCCTGGTACTCATTTCTATTAGAGGCTGAGTCGACCCCAGGGCCATAGTGCGATCGGAAGGATTATGTCAATAAAAAATTCCAATGACACCATCTGGAATCGAACCAGCGACCTTCCGATTTGTAGCACAGCACCTTAACCCCTGTGCTACCGCGGTCCTCCCAACGTGATCAAGATTTCATCATAATGCTGTCCTCCAAAAGCCAAAATTAGTCCACATGCTCAACTTGTTTGCCTTGCTGAGTACTCCCAAACTAAAAGTCATCTGCCAACGCGCTGCCTTCTTCGCTTTCCAACGCTTTAAACCGTATCCAGCCCACTTTTAAAAAATGATAAGCGGGCACTGCCTGGAAACCTTCAGGGAATACAATTTTTTGTAGCACCTGTAATATTAATATTAAAAGTAATGCCTCTAACTGCAACCTCCGTTTCTTGTTCTTGTTTCTTCTTCTTCTTCTTCTTCTTCTTCTTCTTCTTCTTCTTCTTCTTCATGCTTCAAAATTGTAAACGTCACCATGATATCTTGTTAGAATGAATCGTAATAAGGAAGGAACATAGTGCCAGACGTCTCACTAGGAGTGCATGTGTTCATTTACCTGCATTGGCCAGTACCGGATTTAAGGCAATCAACTAATTAGTTGATATCCTACCCTCCCATGTGCCACACGGCTACAGTGCGATTGGATCGATTATGGAGATAATTCACGCAGTCTTTGATCTCCATGAAAGTGGAGGTACTGACATCAAAATACCGCGAAGCGTTACTTCACTTTGTAACAAGGAGAATCCCGGAGTACCGTGCGGTTGATGAAGCCTAGACAGACAGTTAATTATTTGCTTTTGTTACTTTATAACCTGGAGGCGGGAGAACGGAGACTTGTATCAAGTGATTCTGCAGATGACAGTGGCTTGCTTACATACACACTCACATAACCAAACACCCCCTCCCTCAATCAACCCACCCCCACACACGTACAAATACTGTTTTTTACTATTTCCCTTATTGTACTTCCTTGCACTATATCACTCGCAAAGGAAGGCCGCAACAAAAGCCCCCCATACCAATTCGATGCATCCCAGTGCTTACAAAATAAACCTGTTAACACTCGCCGGAATTACGCATAGCTAAGGGTGATGGTCATTCCGTGTTTGTACTGTAATGTTTGTATACGGAATACTGGTGTCTAGTAGCGTATAGTACGACACTGTAATACGTCACTGGAGGATATCTCCACGCGAAGAGATTATCATAATACCGAGACACGACGTCGAGTCACTAGTTATGTGTTTCCTGACAATTCAAAGAAACGTATCGCTTTCATCTTCAAGGGTGAAAGGCTTATGAAGAAATATTTGGGGTACTTGTAAGAGGGTCGTTCAAGACCCACCGGGACTTTTGAGTTTATAAAATAAAAGAACAAATTTCAAGGAGTGGAAACTGCATTTATTTTTCTACATACTCTCCTGCTGCATTTATACACATATCCCAGCGTTTAACTAATGCCTGGAAAGCTTCGGCATAGAAAGATTCGTCAGTACGGCTGAACCATCCTAGGACATCCTGCTTTACTTCGTTATCGGTTATGAAATGCTGACCTCCGAGGAACTCCTTTAGGGGTCCAAATAACTCGGAGCGGGCTATAGGGGGATATGGCAATACCTCCTAGCCGAGTTGCTGTAATGTGCACGCTGTGCCGTGAGCAGTATGAGCTCGCGCGTTGTCCTGCAGAAACAGGACCCCCTGAGTGATCAAACCATGCCGTTTCTTTTCTGCAGACGCGCATTCACATCATTCAGAACACGACAGTAATATTCACTGTTGATAGTGGCACCACTGGGTAGAAAATCCACATGAATAACGCCACGTTTGTCCCAGAAAACACTTACCATCCCTTTACATGCAGACGAAATTGTTCGACATTTTTTTGGTAGTGGTGAATGCGCATGCTTCCACTGCTTTGATGCTCGTTTTGATTCCGGAGTGAAATGATGTACCCAGGTTTCGTCACATGTAATGATGCGATCCAGAAAATCCTGGCCTTTCTTGTCAAAACGCTCCTTCAACTCAATGCAGCCTTCAACTCTTCTGTGCCAGTCAAAAGCGGAAAGCTGTCTTGGTATCCAGCATGCGCTAACTTGTCGAAAAATGCAAATATTCATGAATAATTGTGTTCACCATTCCCACAGAAAGATTCGTCTCTTGTACAATTTCACGACAGGTTATGCGTCGATTACCCACGATCAGGCGTTCCACGCGCTGAATGTCCACGGGAATGACTGCTGTGGGCTGGGAACCATCACGGCCGGGATCGTCACTGATGGAAGTACGGCCATCTTTGAAAAGTTTACGCCATACAAATGTCTTCCCTCGGCTGAGCGTCTCATCACCGTACTGTGCTTGAAGTCTTCTGTAGATATCCGCGGGTTTTACGCCTTCGTTCACAAGAAACTTCATCACCACACGCAGTTCCATGCACGCACTAACACTGTTGTCTGCCATCTTGATTGCAGTCTCTGGACTGGCCCGCAACATGTGCGCCGCCTATCAGTAATAGGGCACACTTGCCACTGCGTGTAGTACCGCCACGCTAGCATCCCTTTTTATACCTGCAAAATTAAAAGTCCCTGTTTGACTTGAACGCCCCTCTTACGCAGTGAAACTGCGTCACATTCCAGGAGATAGGAATTCTCTATTACACAACTGTCGGAACATCAGAAGTAGCATATTCATAGTACAGTAGAACTCAACATATCCGGACGCTGGTTTTTCGGATGGTCAATTATCCGGAAGGGCTTGGCCGTTCGGGCAAATTTGTAGAAAATCCTATTAAACTAATTTGTCTTTAAATTATAGGTTGTCGGGTCAAGTACAGTACAGTGTTGTGGCTCCTAGAACGTCAAATCAAACGTGGTCAAAACGTTTAGACGCAGGTCTATAGTGTCAAGAGTAACATCGAACTTCAAACCACACATGTAGCCTATTTTCACAAAAAAAAGAATCAATTATCCGAATTTTCTGCATATCCGGACGGCTCTCCGTCCCAATTAATCCGGTTAAGTGGAGTTCTACCGTACTGTATGAAACATTCCAGTTAATAAACTACAGGAGATCGCTGGAATCCTAGTACATGGTAACGCTGTCTCTGCACATGTCATAAAATTATATGAGGAGTGGAGGTACAGCTCCATGCATTCTGAACTTAGTAACAATCAGAGTTGGGTCGTCAGTTTGACTCATCGCCTGATTTACAGCCGGTATCCTTAATATTCCTTACGAGAGTTCCTAAAAACCACGTCTCATTAATCATCTACATACGTCGAAAAGTCAAAGGCATAAATCACAGTTCCTGTGGAATCGTCGATAGAGCAACAGTGACGGTAGTAACGAAACGTATCATTCTTATGCAGATGTTACTGGATTAGAACACTGAATATGTTTTTTTGCGAATCAAATCACCGTGCTTTGGTGTTGTGATGTCATAACCAGAATTCCGAGTGCAATACGTCAATAAGTGTAGGAATTTCAACCAACCGCCTCAGTTACATTTTCCTGCAGCTAAATAGACTATTAACTTATCTGCCCAAAAGTCGATGTATAATGCCTGAAAGGGACAATTGATAAGATGAATAATATAAAAACAGCAAGCTCAAGTCAGCACTAGATGAACAGTAACCCGCTTTGAAACCAGCCAAAAACGTAAACACGGTGGAACTATTGGCGATCGTTCAGAACTCCGTCTGCATATGTTCACTTTCGGTGCGAGATATGTATACATAACACGGAGATTTTCCAGAACCGCACTTAAAAACTTCAGAAGCAAGATATTTTCCATAACACCATCAATTTACATTTCAAACTTTTACGGAATCACGTCGTTACAAAATATGCCCTCCTACTGCTATGCCTCATCATTAAACCACTCAGAACTATAATTTCACATCATCAAATATTAGTCCTAGGGGACCGCGGTAGCACAGTGGTTAAGGTGCTGTGCTACAAATCGGAAGGTCGCTGGTTCGATTCCAAATAATGTCATTGGAATTTTTCATTGACGTAGTCCTTCCGATCGCACTATGGCCCTGGGGTCGACTTAGCTTCTAACAGAAATGAGTACAAGGAGCATTTCCTGGAGGTAAAGACGGCCGGTGCGTAAGGCTGACAACCTTACCACCATCCTGTGCGGTTGTCATGAAATCTGGGAACCTTAACTTCCTGGAACCCTCTGGACCACTCCAGGCCTGTAACGGGACTGCTTTACCTTTACCTTTACCTAAATATTAGTCCTAAACTTGTAGATGAAAATGCACTCCAATAAGCCACACAAAAGAAATGAATTTCTCAATACGATGAAAAAATTCATCTTTTGGTATTTTTTCCTTTAAATTGCGTTTGGGCTGGTAGGTTATTACCAAACTTATTGGTTAAATATTGACTCCATTTTCAGGTAGAATATACAGACTATGTTTTGGTGTTTCGCCCTTTATACCGCGTTTGGGCTGGTAAGATATTACAAACCTTACGGGATAAATATTAACCCCATTTTCAGGGTAGAATATGAATATAGTCTGTTCTTTCGAAAAGGTTTGTGTAATGACCTACCAGACCACATGACATTATGACACGAGATACCACAATAAGAACTTCACAGAACTTTGGGTTAAGATAAAACACGTATTCTCTTTATTACTACGTCCCCTACAAGTATTCAAACCACCAGTCACGTATAAGACGCCTATCGTATTTCCTCCATTCATAAGACGTTACACGTGATCAGGCGCACCCAGTAACTAACAAGATGCGTTTGTGGATTACACTTCCTCTGTAGCACCGTCCGGAGTTGAGACACAGCGTGATTTGGGGGACAGTTCAGGGGAAAACTTGCACCATGTGAGGCAGGAAATGCGGAATCAATTGTTTTGTGAACTTACATTTACTCATACTAGACCACGCAGAGGTAAATTATGAAACCTCTTAGTGTAGTTCGCATTTGCGTTCCAGAACTGTACTTATTTATTCAAACTTGGGATTAAATTAATAACCTGAAATTGAATTTAGCTAGACAAGTTTGAGGAAAAGTTACAAGAAATGTGACCCCCCCCCCCACCTTCCTATTGCCTTTACGTGGTCGGAAAATACAGACTGAGGGAAGGAAAACTAGGCGGCGGGCCGCGGAAATGAACTTTTGAAAGTCACAGAAAATAATTCTTCTGACAAACAGAAAAAAACAAATATATTAACTAACGGAACATTTGACCTGCAAACGAAAGATCTCAAGTAAATTAAACTAAGTGGCGTACAGGACTGTATCTTGTATCGTCAACAACAAAGGGCGTTCGCATGAATGCATGTACAATTGAAATAACTACGCGACTTTAAAGTACAACGGTAATAATGTGCCCCACATACCTAAACAGGCACGTGGGGGCGCAATTGGTTGAGCCACTGCGCTACAAAACGGAAGGTCGCGGTTTCGATTCCCGATGGTATCAATTAAATTTTTCGTTGGCATAATCTTCCGGCTGCACTTTGGTCCTTGAATCTACTCAACCTCTAACAGAAATGAGTACCAGGAATATTTCCTGATGGGTAAAGGCGGCCGGTGCCTAGGGCTGACTTTTCCACCTTCATGTGCCGACTGTCTTGCAATCTGGGAGCCTCATATTCCTGGAATCCTCAGGGCCTGTCCAGGGATTGTTTTATTTTACTGACATAAAAATTAAAATATTCTGCACTTTGCCCATATAGTGTGTATGCCATTAGTTGTGTCTCAGAGTAAACAGCTAATATTTATTTCAACAGCCCTGAAATATTGATAATTGTAATTAAGCTGCACTTTTCTGTAAGGAGGAAAATACGTTTCAAACTGTAATTTATATAAACTTCATGCTTTAAAAGGTAATGATTCGAGTCTGGCGACGGCGTTCTGGCGATGATTATGATGATGAACATGATTCAATCCAAGTAGTAGGCAATCGCTCATATACTAACAAATTACCCTCCTTCATGCAAATTGAGGGTTTAATTAGTTACTCTAATAGTAATGTCAGTTAATTAGATACTGTAATAGTAATGTCAGTTATCAACTCTTGTTGTGCTTTAGCCTGCAGCCCGGACACTACTTCAGCCTAACCGCACTTAACCTGCAACATACAGCAAACCAAGAACGAAACGACCAGTATGGTAGTCAACATCATAGTTGCGAGTTCCTGATGATGGGCATAGTAATGCTCGAAACATGTTGAGCCTATAAGAAGTAAATAAAATAATAAGTGACATCTAGTTGGTTTTTTATTCTTCAGTTATCACAATGATGCACGGTCCAATAAACAACAGATTCACATGAAGATGGAGAGTATTACTTGCTGGGGAGCTTCAGCACCTTTGCTGTTCACACGATTCTGCGACCTTCTGCTTTTACTGAGGATGAGATGGGCGAGCCATGCGTTACGTAAGGGTAAGTTAAGAATAATGGAAGAAACATCGGTTGCATCTGAAGAGCACAGCCATTCTGCGAAGTCTAGCCGCAGAAGACAAGATGTCACAAAAATTACACGGCATAAGGTCCCAGAAGATACTAATACCGACACCCACCACTGTGGAAATCTAATAATCTCACACAGACAAACACACTATAAATTAAAACATTTGAGCTGCAACTAGCCGAATCAGAGGACGGACGGACAAAGATAATGAACGGCACTTGTTGAAGTCAACATGAAAGGCAAAAGAACGCATTTTCTTCTTCGTGTTTTTACTCAGGGGTACTGAAAACATTATCTTCATACAGGCACAAAAAGAGAAGACTTCTCTTATATGTGTGACATCACTAAAGGTCCCAGCAGAAATTGCGGAAAAATAACAAGGAGATGCGCAATAAATATAATGTTCCATTCTTGCCAAAGAGTAACACAGTTGAGTACCAATAAAACTGCACGAATTTACTGATAGTGGTATGCAGCATGGGCTGACTAAACATATGCCAGATCTGGCTGAGGAAGATCCTTTGTGGACAGTTAATATTCACTTGTTCTGAAGTGCTCCAAAAAATGGGGAAATACTCTTAAATAATATCGAGTTAAGAGCTTCAAAATATACAGTCAATATTACCAACATTACTAAAATACCAAAGAACACTACAAAAATAACCAAGTAACTAACTCCACGCAACATAATACTTGTAGTCAGTGTGACAGTAACTCACATACTGAAGAAAATACATTTCATTTATGAAATTTACAAAATTTGTTACTACGTTAGCAACAGCCCCTCATAGTTTCCAACTGAATTTTGTATACAACTTTCATGTCTCTCAAGCATGCTATCCAACATTTCCGTCTGACATTCCCACTGCTTTCTCCTGGAAAGGGGCCGATTAGCTTGGTATAAGTAGTGAGTACCCACCCACCAAATTACACGGCGTCATATATCAGAGAAAACCAGGATCCATAGCACATTTACCTACTCTACTGCGTCATGGAAGAAGATGTACTACATTTTAAGTGCCTACATTTAGCAATAGATCGCACTTTTAGCGTAACTTTCGAGATAAACAAAAATGTATCCTACTGTATCCAAAATTTATTGATGAATTAGTTTGAAATTTCTTATGTTACAGCTAATGTCTTTTTGGCGTTACTTTCCATATCCGCTGTGACACCTCTCAGGGGCTATCGCTAAATGATAAACTGCTAACTGTTTTTAATTATTTTTGGCGCAACTGCAGCTTCTTCTCACGAGCCTACAAATGCTATTTCAAATGCTATTTCAGAAGCACAAGGAGCTGGAAAAAGGCGGCAGATTACGTTTATTTTTTCACACTGATTTCCATGTACAGCAAATAAAATGAAACTAAAATAACCCATATTTCTATACCAGAACCTCAGATATACCGCCGAAGGATTTAAGAGAGACATAATTATTAGTCTGTATGTCTGAAGTGTGGTAATTGTTCTCTAACAATAAATTACGGATGAAAGTAAGCTGGTGATCCTAGAATGCACACATTTACCAAGAACAGTGTTAAGGCTCCATTCACTCGTAAATTCGAAAACAGATTTTGCCTGGTGGTCAGCAGATTGTGCCTGGTGGTCAGCAGATTGTGCCTGGTGGTCAGCAGATTGTGCCTGGTGGCCAGCAGATTGTGCCTGGTGGTCAGCAGATTGTGCCTGGTGATCAGCAGATTTTGTCCGGTAGTCAGCAGATTGTGCCCAGTAGTCAGCAGATTGTGTCCGGTGGCCAGCAGATTGTGCCCGGTGGTCAGCAGATTGTGTCCGGTGGCCAGCAGATTGTGCCTGGTGGTCAGCAGATTGTGCCCGGTGGCCAACACCCGATAGCTAAGAATTTGGTTGGGACACTTACTCCGAGCACGATGGCAAAGAAATCAAAGATGCTACCGGGAAATGAAGTCCAGCCGTATTCGGTTACTTCACTGAATGCACTAAACTATCTCACACAACAGCACGACAAATCATTCGATCCATTAAGTGCAGCTTATTTGGATACGCGTAGTTTACAACGTGTTCAGAAAAGAGACAATTAGAAAATCGTGAGTGTAGTTGACGGTAACACAATGGGCGAGAAGTTACTGCGTAATTACGCTGGAAGGATTCTGCTCTGTGCTAGAAGTGCTACAAACCAAGTACGTCCAAGTATTACGCCATTTGTTACTGTTGGATCTGCCAGCTCAAACTTTGTTGTACCTCCAGAACAAAAGCCCCTGGTACACATTCATTTACTGTGACTTCCGCTCTAACTTCTACCCTACTTAAGACACGTGCAGAGGGACTTTCCTCTTACTGTCTGTTGAAATGAGTCTCATATAAGAGAGACAGAAGAGTTGAGAATTTGAGAACTGATTAGAGTAAGGGTGAATGACGGACTGTTGTCAACGCGAAGTATGAGGTTCTGACAGCCGTGTTTTGAAGACTCAAGTCTTCTGAGAAGTTTCGCCTTGTAAGCTGGTGACTAGCTACCGACGATTCGAAGGATCGATATGGCGAACGACCCCAGAAGATTCAATATATTAACCAACAAAATACACACTTCATAATTTGACACGAGACACGTCGCAAGCTTCAACCGGACGAGATCCCTTTGGATCATAAATTGCGGCAGAGCAGATGTTTGTACACACAAGCCAGCTAATATAAATAGCTACGAACTTGTACCAGAAGAGTGGTAGTGTTGTCAAAGCAATATGGACTTACTCTTGTTAAAGCGCGTAATCTAGTTTTTTAATGTTTAGTTTTAATTATCAAAGTGGGGGAGACTAAAACCTATAGTATGTGTTGGACTTTTGAACTTTCGTGGTTATTAAACTATCTGATGATGGAACTGTGGTGTCGAAACATGTAGGAGTTGGCACTTAATAAAATATATGGTTCATGATTGTGTTCTCTTTCATTTTACTTAGTACATTTTGTTGGTTAATAGAATGACTGTAACAAACGCACGGTTTCTATAACGTAACAGACCAAGGAAAAATCTTCAGTGCAATAAAAATTTTGTTTTTAAAATGGGGTGAATTTTCTGAGCAATTTATTATTTGTTAGGAGAATATTCCATGTTGATATCACGGCTTTTAAGGTCTTGGAATCTGACATTCTGACATCAGGATATAGGACAAAGGAATATTATAATAGCGGGTCGTAAATTATTTTAAATTGTACGTCTACCCTCTAAGAGATTGAAGTGACATTCGTCAAAAAGTTATGAGGAAGTGTGACGTCACGTCACGGAATGCTTTCTACTCTCGATTCCGAATTTTCCATCCATAAAGTTAAAAGGAAAGAACATGAGTTCACGAGCCTTACTGCCTGTAATTCTGTGCGGATGTATAATTTTGTGACTTCTTTCCAGAGTCTGTGATACTTACCAGGAAAAGCGACGTCAAAATACTTAGGTAGAAATTAGCTCACGACCTAAGTAGATTAATGAGTTTCTTACGTTCTTCAGGTGATATATATATATATGTGTGTGTGTGTTTGTGAGTGTGTGTGTGTGTATGTGCGTGGTGTGTGTGTGTGTTTGTGTGTGGGCCGGGTAGCTCAGTCGGTATAGCGACTGACTACGGGCTGGACGGAGCGGGATTGAATCCCGGTGCGGACGAGATTTTCCGCCCGTCCAGACCGGCCCTGGGGCCCACCCAGCCTCGTGTAAAATGGGTACCGGGTCTTTCCCGGGGGTAAAGTACGGCCGGGGCGTGCTGCTGACCACTCACCCCCTTCTAGTGCCGCGGTCATGGAAGAGTAGAGCTATAACTCTACCCACCCTCTGGGCCACGCCGGACCTGTAACGGGATCACTTTACCATTTACCTTATATATATATATATATATATATATATATATACTATATATACGCGTTCACACTTACACACACACGCACAGGTTTAAAAAACTGTTAAGTACAGAGACGGAATTGTGGATGCTGCAAGGACCTTCAGACTAAGAAATGAAGTAATCAGAGAGAAAATGGGTTAATACAAACAATTCTGGAAAGAATGGTAAACAACATGCTGAAATGGTATGGACACGTAGTATGCATGGACAGCAGATAGCCTAAGGGAATAATGACGTGGTGATCGGGAGGAAGACGACGACGAGGACAACCCGAAGTAGTGGGGAAAAAAGGTAGAGAGGTTTATGAGGCAGAGGAACTGAACATCTACGACGCAGAAAACCGGCAATTATAGCCACTGAAAACCAGTAAGAAGTGGACCACTGGAAAACAGATATTTAGCACTTGCCACTGCTTACTGAAGCATCAATCTATACCAAGCATGCGGTAACGGTGTTTCACATCCGCACAATCTTACGCTGGGCACTAGATAAAAATCTTACTGGTCATATTCGCTCTCCGCTCGCTCTTTTCCCAGGATAAAAATTCTGGTACATAATGGGTAAGTTTCTGGGTTGGTTCCAGCTACAGAATGTTTGTTTTGGTGAAGGCATATGTTTGGGTGTTTCAGGTCTTCCAACCTGTAACACAGTCAACACACCTATTGGTATTTCCAGGGATCTTTGGACTTGTTAATTTCTTCCCCAAATCTTTCTAAAACGTAAAAATTTAAAATAAGTCACTTGAAGCCATTTAGTGAGTTCGGTTTTATCGAAAAACTCCTTCAGACCTGAAACACACTGCCGGTTAGATTCTAAAGGCAAGATTGTAAATAACGGAAAATGCATGCTGTAAAATTTTTCCTATACATTTTTAAAAATTTCTAAGATGAAATGCTTGGAACTAGCGTACCACAATATTTGTTCACTTCTCGGTACTACGCTGTCGACATCCGATCCATCACCCTGAAACTCCCAACTATGATTTACTTCCTTGCAACTGTGTAATGATGCGAACTTGTAAAACCGATTCTCCTGGATTGGTTTCGCAAGAATTGAAAAATGATAAAATGATATTATTTGGAGCTGAACTCTGACCCCAGAAGTAAACACTAGTTTCCGTGTTCGTTCACGGGTAAAGTCTGTACGAGACACAACCGTGTTGAAACACCAGCGGTATTTAAATAAGGAACAGAGTCAACTCTGTACAGCGTTAGAAACATCCAATATCATTTCTAGTATCAGCGTCCAGACTGGAGAATCTCGCAGTGATCGGAATCAAGAAATCGACAGCAGGTTCCTCTGATATGTTGGTAAGAATCTACAGAACTGCATGGTGTAACATGCACAAACACAGTAACCGTCATATTTCTAGAAGTACTTCACTTTAAGAAAACAATTTTTTACTGGTAACTAAAAGGTAAAGTGATCCCGTTACAGGCCCGGTGTGGCCCAGAGGGTGGGTAGAGGTATAGCTCTACTCTTCCATGACTGCAGAACTAGAAGGGGGTGAGTGGTCAGCAGCACGTCCCGGCCGCACTTTACCCCCGGGAAAGACCCGGTACCCATTTTACAGGAGGCTGTGTGGGCCCCAGGGCCGGTCTGGACGGGCGGAAAATCTCGTCCCCACCGGGATTCGATACCGGACCGTCCAGCCCGTAGCTCAGTCGTTATACCGACCGAGCTACTGGGCCCACAATTTATAATTGGTATTGAAAGGTAAAAAAGGTAAATCAGTCCCGTTACAGGCCCGCAGTGGCCCAGAAGGTTCCAGGAAGTTAAGTTTCCCAGATTTTGTGACAACGGCACAGATGGTCGTAAATTGTCAGCTTTACGCACCGGCCGACTTTACCCCTAGGAAGTACTCCTGGTACTCATTTCTGTTAGAGGCTGGGTCGACCCCAGGGCCACAGTGCGATCGGAAGGATTTTTATGTCAATGAAAAATCCACTGACACTAGCTGGGATCGAACTAGCGACCTTCCGATTTGTAGCACACCACCTTAACTACTGTGCCACCGCGGTCCCCATAACTGGTATTATTCCATAAATATTCACAAAATAGTTACGTCGGAAATATTGGAACGAAAATTCCAAGTAGATGTCACACTAAACGACGTCCTACTTGGTATATTCAGTGTGGCTCGGTGATGCTTTTGACAAAACACTTCTGCCAGTTTTTCGGCTAATCCGTCGTAATATTCAGGACAGAAGAAGACTTCAGCTGACTTCATTTATAAAGCAGAAACCCAGGCATTCTTTTTTCTCCGGGTACGGCTCCTTTCCCTGTTAATATCACATGGGCTAGTTACATTCTAGACAAAGTGTAAACTCAGCATAGAAAGAATAAACGAAGACTGAGAGCAGCTGGAACTGAGGAGCAGACACTCATCCATCAGCAACTCTGTCGTAATACCTACACATCGCTGACAGCAGGCAGTATCGTTCACGTTTATAGCACCTTAGACGATTTTGGTTACGTCATTAGTAGTAGAGGGGAAACAGGCAACTATTCAAATGTTATTTTTCATACGTAGGAAGTGTTATACAAGAGCAGACTTAGATAAAATCTTTCAAGAGATTGGAGGAGATTGCATAAGGAGCAGTTCATGATTGATATTCCTCACCAACCATTATTTGGGGTTAAATAAAAAATAATGAGTTGGGCAGGACATGTGGCACGTATGGTGGCGAAGATAAATGTCCACACGGTTTTGATGGTAAATCATAAGGGAAGGTGGCAACGTGGAAGACCTAGGAGTAAATTGGAGTATAACAATAGAACGTTTCTTAGAGGATTAGGGGCTTGGACTGGACAGATCTGTTTCAGGATAGCAACAGGTGGAAAGCCCTTCCGCAGGCGGTGATGAACGGCCTGGTTCCATAAAATGCTGGATATTTCTTGACCAGCTGAAGAACTACTGGTTTCTCCAGAATGAGTCTGTTCCATGGAGTCAGAGAGGTTTCTTTTTACCTTCTCCTTCGAAATAAAAGTTTGCAAGAAATCTCTAATATCGCTGTTCAAGCGTCTTAAGGTAGATTCAGAATGAGTTGCCTGTTACACAGCATCACATCCAAGTGTTCTCTACATCGATAACAATACAACAATGCTCCTGTACGCTATTCCTTGTCTGGAACTTTACAGACTGCTTCTAGCGTACCATTTAGTTTCGAAAGATTTGGGTTCGATCCCAGTCTTTGCCCTAACTCCGATACAAATATTTTCTGTTCGTTTCCTTTATATTACAGCAGGCACACAAACACAATATGTCATTTACCGCTATTAGTGACACTATGCACGGTAGATAAGGATGTGCCAGTAGTGCACAAGGTATTATGTTAGCGATTCATAACTTCGTTCCTTTCTTTTTAATTACAACTCTTAATTTCCGAATTTGAGTGTCATTCTTTACTGAAATGTCAATGAATATATACCGTAATACTGACAAAGAACACAATCATAACCTCTACAAGTAACATGTATTACCGCTTGTGTTCCATAAGCAATAAATAACAAATACAAGAGTGCAATACCTACCAGTTATGGGAGTATAACAAATTACCGAAACATCGTGTATATAAATTATCTCAAAGATAATATGTTGTGTCTAGCATAATACGCACGTGAGTAATAAATATTTTTACAATTAAAATTTACGGAATCAAATAAGATGTGGCTCTGGTCTTCCAATATTCCTCGCCTAGGGATCATTCACTCTATGTGTAGCCTATATGACAAGAGAAGTCATGAGTAGGTCAAAAACGAAAGAAGTACCGATAAAGCAAAAACCAAGTTATTTCTGCCCACGTCATGATAGCATATAGGGAAATAAAAGTATGGCTCTTATTATTCGCAAACTCGTCACTAGATGCAGGTAAATCAACTCCACACTCTGACAGCTTTATCCCTGAGAAAGTACCCCCGTACCCATTGAACAGGAAGATAGGCCGTCTCCAAAGTCTGTATGGATGTTTTGAAAAAAAAATCCTTCCCCTTGCCTCAAAGCAACGTCGGACCGCTCAAAACGTATCCTGGCTACTTGAAGAAATAAGAGATTCTTAGCTTTCACCGCAGTGAAAAGTCATGACTCCAAATATATTTACTTCAACAAAAATTACCAACAGTCGTAAAAGCAAACTAAGGAAATTGTGACGGAAGAAAGTACAACTTTAAAACTACGTACTGTCACTATGCACATGGCACTACAAACAGAACATGCAATGAAATATGGTTTCGAAATATCTTTGTAACAAATGAAGTACGAACTCTCTTTTATAATGATAAACTTTTAACTTCCATTAAAATAAACCAAACTTAATTTTTCTTATTCAGATCCCACACTGCTCATTTTTCATCACAGCATCCATCAATTCGCTGACGGAAACAACGTAAGACTAGCACTGCTTCAGCCTGTATACGGATACCACACCACCCCAGCCGAACCACAACGTAACACCAACACACATCGAACTAGGTATGTGTAAGCTCATATACACGACATCAGAATATGTTCAGGAAACATCATCAAAAAACATACTGCACACAAAGAAAACTCAATAATCATAAGACACCGCAGCAGCCAATATTTGCAGAAACACACTTTCTAATACAACCACACACGGTACGACTAAACACTCACCGCTAAATAAGTTCGCTAATGCAAAAACCTCTATCCTTACACAGCAATACAACCCATGAAATAACTCAACAAATAAGTCGCAAGCTCCTGAGGATTGATGTATTAACATCCGAAACATGTTGAGCATCATATAATGAAATAATAAAGCAAGTGACATCAAGTTAGTCTCTCTTTATTCAGCTACCAAGATGATGCACGGTCCAGTAAACACAAGAAACATAAGCATTCATTCCTCTTCCTGTCGTTAAAGTTAAGGTACGTACTGTGAACCTGTTACGTCACGCGAATTACTCCAGACACTTACTGTGATGTGGAGAGCTGAAAACCGCTTTCACTTACCTGCAAAAAAAGAGAAAATTCTTAAGATCAGTGCGGAAAAGTTACCATTAATTATATGCGAATTCTTACGGGGTATGTTTTGTGAGTTTATCCCAGCATGCATACCGTTTAAACAAAAGATACACAGACAAGAATCATACATGGTGAAAACCAAAATACTACCTACACAAGGAGCCTAAGAATCCAGCGTTGCTCTGTAAGGTCACACACAGCACGACGGCACACCATGCAGTGCTGCTATCTGTGAACTACCGTGACAGTATTTATTGTACCGCTCCGTCTCAAAAGAATTAAAAGTCCTAACAGTGCTAAGAACATTAAACGGAGAGGGGAAATGCTGATGAAATGGGAATAACTTAGATACACAGACTTCCTCAGTTGACAAATAACTAACGGTCCGATAGATTTACACTTGACTTATACCTTGTCTTTATGTTTATTTTATTTTCCTAATGGCACGTACATTGATTACACTGGTCAACAAAGATTTTGGCCTATGAGGGAAAATGTCTATTTCTGATGTATTTTGGACACTGAATTCAAATATGTTTCCACAATTTCTCTATCACCCACACCTTTCGCTCCAGGTTAAAGGGCTGGAATCTTCTGCTCCAGGACACTAAGGTGCCTTTTTACCGTGGGAGCCATGAAGAATTCAAGGATTTCTTCTCCCAGGAAGATGGTGTCGTGTTTTGTTGTGATGTTTGTTCCGTTATGGAAGTGCTTGGCCATGAATGTAACCCAGATCAGTGGCGCTTGTTCATTGATTCGTCAAAAGTGAGCTTGAAGGTGGTTATACTCCACAACGGAAATAGATTCCCCTCCGTTCCTTTGGCTCATGCAGCCAACATGAAGGAAAGTTATGAAAGCATGAAGCTACTGTTGGAAAAGATTA
>Ga0123354_10006162_pt1 | contig 17736 bp, 10 predicted proteins | sample TergutLab28metaG_2_FD_97872 | JGI IMG/M metagenome (GOLD analysis project Ga0123354, IMG submission 97872) | Labiotermes labralis P4 segment gut microbial communities from Petit-Saut dam, French Guiana - Lab288 P4 | ecosystem: Host-associated > Arthropoda: Insects > Digestive system > Gut ...
AAAACGGTCATAACTCCGTAACCGTCCAAAATCGGACACATGTTTAAATGAACTTTTTTGATCACAAAGGCCTAGGAAATCACCTCCTGCAGTTATGCCCTAAAGTCGTGAAACACCCTGTATGTATATAATATCGCACGGTTTACACTTCGGAGTCCTAAAAGAAACCCGTTGTGTTGCCCATTAATACCAGTATTCTGTAATAGTATGGCAGTTTAACTGTCAAATCTGTCCTCTACCTTGAGGTCACAAGAAAGTCTGGAGAGTTCCTTTGTTTCAGCTCCTAAAAGAGATCTTAAAAGTCGTACACAAGTGCTTACAAATTACAATATAGATCGCAACCAAAGATATAAAGAAACTTTACTTCTGCACTAATTCACAAAACGTTACCTATTGTGTGACCTTTAATACACCAGCATTGGCGTAGCAATACTATTGATTGCTTCGTAAATCTGAAGAGTCCTTCTTTAATGAACCTATGGCAACGAGTGAGAAAGAGCCATGCTGATAATTACTCTAGAGAGTTTCTTAATTTACACGTTAATCTTGTTCTAATGAACTGATTGAGCGGCCGTGAGAGTTTCTCCCGTCTGGTATCTGGTTCATAACGGTAAATGCAAACTCTTTGAAGAATAGTCACATCTACAGTATAAATAATCATTCAGTCCGTAACCGAGGCACATTGTGCTTCCCGTACAGTAGGGTCTCATATTACGACGGGATTACGTTCTCGAATATTTGGTCGTAAATCGAATCGTCGTAAAACGAGTACTATTTAAATTGTTTAAATTGAGATAGGTTCGTGGACCAAACAAATTATTCAAATAATTTTATAATTTACAATTTGTCTTTATACTATGACATACAATTTTAATTTAATGAATTAGGCATACAGAAACTAACACAGATAAGTGAAAAAAGTGTTAGTCAAATCACTTTTTACTTTGCTGAAGAAGGCCCAGGCCGTGGTTCAGAAGGCATAAAAAAGAATGTAACGTCAACTGTTTTGATTTTTTCTTCTTTTCTTTAAGGATTTCATAATAAAGTTGTAGCATGGATCTTATGCCCCTTTTTAATGTACAGCGTCGTTCCCAGTCAGATTCAATATCACACAACTTTTCAGCTGCCATATCTGTAGCGGAAAGAATATCAGTAAAGTCCTTTGACTACATTTCTTTGGTTCCACGATCCTCCTTATTTTCATCTTCGTTCTGCTGTTCAGTCACTTGTTGGGCCAAGTCATAAAGTTCTTCATTGGACAGTGGCTGGGAGTGACTTTCTAAAACTTCAGTGATGCCCACGGGATCAACATTGTCAAGACCAACTTCTTCTGATATTTTGCTTATCTCTTTGATCAGCGCATCCAGATTGTCACAATTTGTACCAAAATTCTCGTTGACAGGCGACATTTTATGCCACACACCTTTCATACACGACACAGTTAACTTCTTCCCACGCCATTTTCATGTCTGGTGAAAGTCATTGTCCCCATTAATTTTCTTGAATTCGGCGGTAAACGCGCGAGTTGCTTCCTTGTCGGCACTAGTAGCCTCTCCACTAATTTTTGTGCAATGAATTTGCGAGCGTTGCTTGAACCTTGCAAAACATCCTTTTCTAGCAGTGAATGTCTCGTTTCCATCTTATTCTTTTTGAATTTCGTCACAAAGACTCCTAGCCTTTGCAGCAATAGCACGCTGAGTGAGAGGAATTCTCTTTTTATTTAAATAATCAACCGTTAATGTAATTGTTCCATTTTATCTATGTTCAAATTTCTAGTGTAATTTACATTTGATGCGCGCAATTTTTTAGTTTTCTGTGCCAATTGTTTCAGTTTTTCGGCGTTCGCCATAGTTTTTGATACAGTAGCGGGTGCCAAGCTGAGGGAACTACAAACATTAGCACGTTTCTCGCCAGCTTCCATTTTTCTGATCTCTAACGTTTTAGTCTCTAAAGTTACAGTCTTCCTTGTTCTTGTCACTCCTTTTTGCAACAGAGGACAATCTGATGGACGTCGTGCGTGGAAAATTCATAATCGACTTAAAAGAACTGCAGTAAAATAGGAAAAAAGAAGAAACACAAGCACACTGGAAAAGATCTAGAAGCGCACTAAGTACAGAAAAGACGCTTGAGTTGCGACAGCGATGCACCACAAGTCGGGAGTGTTCGGTCCGACTCGGCAAGCGTCGTAAAATTCAGTCGTCGTAAAACGAACAGTCGCAAAACGAGATCCTACTGTATTTGAATTCTGAGTATGGAAAGAGTGGCTGTGTGTTTCTAGGATCATATGGAACACATTAAATGCACTGTGTGGGGCAGAAAGCAGAGATATTATTGTTAGCCACAGTAGTACCTGGTACTAAACATTAGGTCCTAAGTGGCTGATAAAATATCCGAATGCCTTACTGCTAATAGTGATGCTACCTTTTTGTCTCGTGTAAGAGTACAGCTCAATGTAGGTCGGTGTGTCATGTCTTTAATTTTTTGAATCTTTTGACAGTTCGTTAAATAAAAGTGCATGCATGAAGTCTGGCGGGAATGATTTCTGCAAGCGACCGCGTGATAGACCGAGAATAAGCTGGAAGATAATGTGCAAAGTAAATAAACCCTGACGATGGGACGGGGGAGGAACTTCCCAAATGATGATGTTGAGGCTTCGGATTTGTAAAATGAAGTATATCGTTACCGATGCGGACGTAACTGCGTAATGATGAAAGAGATAGTAAGGTGATCATGAACAAGTGACCGTAGCTTATTTGAAGATGGTGTCCCAGAATTCGAACAGACGTCTTAATCACATACAACGTCAGCCAGAAAGCTTTCAACCCGGTCGGGATTCGAACTGGGCTACCTTTCGAATTCAAGTTTAGATCATTATATAATTTGCGTCCTACCAGTCTAGACGGTCTTCTGAAGCGGGTAGAGCCCGGTCATCCTACTCTGAGGGCCCGCTGTGCCGAGTACCGTGACTCCCCGATGATATTAGCTTGGTAAACTATGAAAATCTTCATGCAAGAGTGACGCAAACGCCAGTTCAATGCCGGCGACATCTCCACCTCCCACCGCACGTACCCTGCCGGACGCCAGACTGCTGTGCTTGTTTCTTTCGTGTGCTTGTAAGGTAAATACGGACGTGATTTCCTGTCAGGGGCAAGTTTCTATGCCGGATTATGAACCCATCCACAATCCTATAACTTGGGTATCACCTCACTTTATTGACGGAGTTAGGAACGAGTGGAGGTATGTCTCCGCTCCTCCATATGCCTTCATGGCGTGCGTAGGACCACCTTGTCCCTTACCGTACTTTGTTCCAAGCCCTGATTCCGTTCATCTCGTTAAACTAGTTAGTCTTTCACTTCATCTGTTAAAGGAAATTCAGTGCGAGCTGACACGTCACGACTCTTGTTACCGCACGGTGTCACAGTAACAATGATTACTGGGGACGACTGGTCTCGTGATTTAAAATGGTAAGTCGCGGAACGAGTAGTTATATTTGTATGTATATAAATACATTTGTAAACAGTGTTACGTTACAGTTACACTTACGACATGATTTTCATAATATTTTTGAAGTCAAACATAAAGTGATCTGCTGGGTATTATGCAGCGAATAGTATTAATTCCTTACCGACGTTTCGACCTATCGGTAAGGAATAACCACTATTCGCTGCGGAACAGCCCAGAAGAACACAGTTCTCATCTACTTCGCGGTGGAAGCCTTAAATCAAATATGAATTGTATAAAGCCTCAGGGTCAGCCCCCGCCCACCCCTCAACTGGAAAATTCTGGGTGCGCACCTAGTTATTCCTGTTTGTTATGGGAGCTGAAGTTAATTACAAGCAGAGAGTAGTGTACTCGTCCAGCAGTCTTATTGAGTGCGGAGTGTCATGTGATCGTAGAGCCTCGATAGTGAGGAGGCTCTGGCCCACTAAGGGGCTCTTGCACCATGGGGGAGGAATATAATGCTTACTTACTTAATTACTTACTTACTTCTTACTTATTTACTTACTTACTTACTTACTTACTTACTTACTCCATGGTGCAGAGTCCTTCTTGAGAAGCTAACTGCTTTGCAGTTAGTCAAGAAATTCCCCGCATTTTACGGAACCCGAAGGTTCATTACCGCACTCACAAGCGTCCGCCACCTGTCTCTATCATGGGCCAGCCCAATCCAGTCCATATACCCACATCCCACCTCCTGGAGATCCATCTTAATATTATCCACCCATCTACGACTAGGTCTCCCCAGTGGTCTCTGTCCCTCCGGTTTCCCCAGCAAGACCCTATACAACCCCCTCTCCTCACCCATACGCGCCACATGCCCTGCCCATCTCATTCGGGGGAAAATATAATAGAGCACGTGTTAAAAACATATTAAAATAAACGTAGGTGTGCACGTCCATCCCGTTTTGAGTTTATACAACATGAAAAATAGTACACAATTCTTCTTTTACAATTCTGTCTTCATAATTACATTTCAATTTGTCCTACATGTTTCAGTCGTATATTTTTTTTTTAAATATAGTGCCGTATGGCGGCTGGAAATAAGGTCGAAGCATGTAGTACAAACTGAAATTTAATTATAAGAGCTTAACTTTGAACGACAAAGTTTTATTATTTTAATTTTTTTGTATATTAAAATCTTTATCTTGTAATTCAGACGTGAAAGGGCAGTGCATCTGTGCTAAATGGGCCTCAAGGAGAATAATTTCTTGTCTAATTGGATAGGCCCCGATTTGTAGATATTTAGTTCACGGATATAATATGCCAATTTCCCCCTCCTCCCCCTTTCTTTTCATTCCTTATTCTCAAGTGGAGGTTCTTATAATTTAATACTATGTGGCGCGTATGGGTGAGGAGAGGGGTGTGTGTAGGGTCTTGGTGGGGAAACCGAAGGGAAAGAGACCACTGGGGAGACCTAGGCGTAGATGGGTGGATATTATTAGGATGGATCTCCAGGAGGTGAGATGTTGGTATATGGACTGGATTGGACTGGCCCAGGATAGAGACAGGTGGCGGACGTTTGTGAGTGCGGTAATGAACCTTCGGGTTCCGTGAAATGCGGGGAATTTCTTGAGTAGCTGCAAACCAGTTAGCTTCTCAAGAAGGACTCTGCACCATTGAGTAAGTAAGTAAGTAAGTAAGTATAGTCTTTGTTACGGTTAGGCAACTTTTCGTTTGCGTCGTAGAGGAAGAAACTGAACAGCAAGGTGTAATCGAATGTAGTTGTGACTGTCTTTACTGTCCAGAATATGGCGTGATGACATCTGTTTCCGTTATTTGATGACATCTATAAACATAATTTGCTTTCATTAAAACGTGAAAGATAAAATTTCGATGAATTCTTTTGTAACTGTACATAAGATGCTTAATAAGAAACGGTAATATATTAACACCGAATTTCAAATTAATTAACAAATCAACCTGCCACCAAGATCTACGAAGTCTTAACTTCGTGACATCCTCCCATTCAGAGATCCTAACGTTTATAAGATTGTGTAATAAGGTACAGTCTGGCAGCGAAAATAGATACTGCACTAATTAGCATACGTTGGCATACTATGAATTCGTGAAGTCCCTTAAGTCAGGGGCATCCATACTTTTTTCAGTAGTGAGCCACATGATTAGAAATTTGTTCGTGTACAGACCTCATGAAGTTTTCGTTTATGACAGCGGTGAAGAACAGGCCTTTAAGTACTCAGGATATGAATTTGTTGCAGTAATACCAAAACAGTCGGAAGACAACTGATTCGCCTTCGGTTTTACAAAAGTGCAAATGTATACGCCTGCTACCAATCATTAATCCGTTTTGATCACGCCAATGAGAGTACTGGTATTTTAATGTAGTGAACTATTTAGTATTAGCCTACTACCGCATGTGTTTGTGTTAATTAGTTGAAAGATAGTTTTTAGGCTCTTGTGACCGTGCATCATAAACGTGGGGTGAACAGTAACCTTTACACAGTGCACACAGCTCGCGTTCCAGCTCCACACAACCACAGCCAGCACAACCAATGCAGAACACCATATGCAGTAGTACACAGTCTTGTTCTTCTGATGATGGGCATAATGGTGCCCGAGACATGTTGAGACAGAAGTTTGACAATAAACATCAGATTAGTTGCATCTTGTTGGTTTCTCTCTCTTCACCCTAGGTGAAACATAGTTTTGCTGAAGTTGTCGTGTGCGCCATACATTTAAACTTCCGCTGTAATCTTAGCAATTTACCAGTTTAACGCACAAATTCTTGTTTCATAATAAATTTATTACATTCCTCTACATGTTTCGAGCACTATTGTGCTCATCATCAGGAGGTCAAATTGTATTATACAGCATCTGGTATCATCACACTGGAACAAGTGAGTGGTCTAAAATTACTAAAATACAATTCCATAAATATGAGCACGGAGTAGTAAAAGTTATGTATGAATTCTTGAATTGTGTTTTAGTCATTTTAGAATCACTCTCGTGTTCCCGTGTGACGATACCAGATGCTGTATAATACAATTTGACCTCCTGATGATGAGCACAGCAGTGCTCGATACATGTAGAGGAATATAATAAACTTATTATAAAACAAGACTTTGTGCATTAAGTTGGCCAGTTGCTAAGATTATATTTGAGATGCTCCGCTGTATGTTTTGTGCAATTAATACTTAAATTATTCTAAGACGTGGTTTTATCTTCACATGTCATTAGTTCCTTTGGTTGATTGTAATCAATTTGGTCGATACGAAATGAAGCTTTTGATTCTTGCTGTTAAGGCATTTCCTCAGAAATGAGGATAACATCGAGAAGCCTCACGATATGCCATTTCAGGGCTGGGATTTAAATCTGAATTTCTGGGACGTCTTAGCGGGACCAAACCGTGGATTTCGGAACAGTGTGTGAGAAGTCTGTCCTGTCGTCACGACACAGGCTGAGTGCATGGCTTTACTGCAGTCTGTTAGAAGGGTGCTAGCGACGTACACACATTATCGTATTGATCAGCAAAAGGAACGTCTAACTGTAGCTCCGTTAGATGGGAACAGGAGCAAGAAAGATAAATTTATTGCAGACATTTCCCTGCGCCACAGGCGACAACGACCGACGTGTTTCCCCTCTCATACTTCGAGGTTTGGCCTCTAGTATTTGAGTAAAGTGAAGCTGAAAAGCAACTTTGCTTTTGTCAGGAGTTTTGAGAGTAAAGTCTTGGGAATACACATAACTTTGTAAATTTTGGTGCAGACAAGAAGGAAATGATGTGTGCAGGCATTTCTGCTTGATGAAGTTTATTACAAGACTCAGGTGGTAAGCATGGAGTCAGATTTAAGGATGTCTTCGAAAACAAGTAGGGGATATTTCAAAGTGGCAAGTAATACGAATGCATGGTTGTTGAAAATTCTGAACACAGCTAGGTGACTTGTAGCTGTTTTGATCCGACAGCGTACTCTGCTGTCGAAGGTTGAAGAATGATTAGACAGTATTTGCATCTGTAAAAGGGAAATTCACGAGACATAGAGGATCCACTTAGCTAGTGAATGGCATAATGGTAGACAGTTCTACCTATAGCTAATAAATATTTTCCATGAATTGAACATTTACAATCGACCGACTGCTGTCTGTTTGTATAATAAACAAAGGAAAATATTAGCCTTCAAGTTTGTCTGCACGTAAGAACGTATCAAGGGGGTTAAAAGCGGCCGTAATTTTATTCTGGTATGTATTTTTGCGCCTTTAATAAAGTTACACCACTTTATTGTCACAGTTGTACCGTGCATTTTGATATTATCAAGTTTTTTATTTAGCCAACTGAATGCACAACTATAATGTTCTAGAAAAATGTTAAAAACTTACATTAAAATGCTCCTACATGTTTCGGTTACACAACCATCATCAGGGAGCTTATTGTTGTGCTTTGCTAAAGTTCTTCTTCTTATAAAGCAGTACAACCTATAAAAGGTTCTGACTTGCTCAACCACTTTCTTCCACCTATCTCTATTCTGTGCTACTTTCTTCCAGTTGTGTATGTTTATGCGCCTTATATCTTCCAAAACGTCATCTTCCCAACGTGTTTTAAGTCTTCCAATTGGTCTTTCAGACATGGGTTTCCATCTCTTAATCTTCTGCACAATATTATCCTCAGCCATGCGTTCAACATGGCCTAACCAGTTTAATCTTTGTTTTTTTTTAATAAACCCAATTATATTTTTTCCTTTTAATATATCATTTATTTCTTGATTAGTTTTAATCCTCCAGTAGCCATCATTTGTACTTATAGGGCCAAATGTTTTCCTCATGATCTTTCTTTAGAAAGTCATCAGTTTATTTGTCATATTCTCCTTAAGTACCCATGTTTCGGAGACGTTAGTTACTGTTGGGCGAATTAACATATTATAAAGTTGTAGTTTGACGTTTCGGGATATTCATTTTGATGAAAATAGTTCGGTCGTGTGGCTTCATATGCAGCCACACGACCAAACTGATTCATAACGACGCTTTAAACTATTTTAATAATTATAACTTTAGCAAAGCACAACAATAAACTCCGTGATGATGGTTGTGTAACCGAAACATGTAGGAGCATTTTAATGTGTAAAATTTAATGTAAGTTTTAACATTTTTGTAGAACAATCTGGTTTTGCATTCAGTTGGATAAATAAAAGACTTGATACACCACTTTATGTCCACAGCGTTGTCGAGTATTTAACTTTAAATCCTTTGAGAAATTTACTTTACCAGGAATGTGTGCCCTTTATCTAAACTTCGTGTTGCAGTGTTATTTTCTGCGAAGCTGGCAATTTATGAATTATGGATTTATGCAAGTAACCGTTTTATTAAAACGAAGTTAGGCCTAACATTGCCTTGGACGTGTTTAGACAGTAAGGTAGGTAGGGAAAAGTAAGGTGCACCCTTGTACAGGCACTGAGGCTCTGTACAGGCCGTACGGCCAACAGGGGAAGTAGAGATATAGCTCTATTCTTTCTTGACCACGGCACTAGAAGGGGGTGAGGGGTCAGCGTCACGCCTCGGCCGCTCTTTACCCCCGGGAAAGACCCGGTGCCCATATTACAGGAGGCTGAGTGGACCCCAGGACCGGTCTGGACAGGTGCCGAAAATCTCGCCCCCACCGGGATTCGATCCCCGGACCGTCCAACCCGTAGCCAGTCGCTATACCGACCACGCTTCCCGGCCCACGTTTAGACAGTAGTTCATTCTTATTACTGGCCCAGGGATCGAATATTTTCAGGCCTCTAGCTTCTGATTCTGGTCTTATTCTATTAGCACTATTGTTGGTATTTGTGTAAATAGAAGCAGTAACAAAAGACCATATAATATGACAGGCTGTTTGTGAACAAACGTTGGAACCGACGACAACGGCTCCAAGTGAAATCCTTGGGGCGTCTTAACAAGAAAATTAATACGACCCTGGGCCTGTACTCAACTGATACGACTGTACTGCCTGAACCAGTGGATGAATCACAAAATGTTATGCACCAATGAATGCAATCATACAATCCTGTAAGGTAATGAGATTCAGTCAAATTTATTTTAAAATATAAAATTACGGACTAATTTTCGTAGTTGATATGTTTAGTGTGCTTTATTTCAGGCGGCGTAACTGATTTAGAGATAAATTACAATATTTAAAAAAAAAAGTTAAGGGAAACGTTGACAAAAGTAAATCATCAGAAACTGAGGCCAATATGTAAGGTTGCAAGTATCACCGGCGAATCAAAGGGCTAAAGCCGTCACGACAGGTCGATGACCTATGTAACGTTTGAGCTGAAGACCAGAGCTTCGGAGACTTGATCTTTCTCCGAAACACTGTTTTAACCGCGATGCAGCTGATCACCCGAGATTCCTGTATCGCCTGCTATGATGCTAAAAAAGAACCAATCGTTGTGAGGTTTCAGGCTCCCGCCGCGGTAGACCTGCGCTCTTCTGGGTAACCAACTACCAGCCTACCTCACATGACATCCTCGAAAAACGAAGGCCACAGTGCCTACAGCGTATTCAGATGTTTCGTAATATTTTCAGAATAAGCAAAGAGTGTTTTTGTGAATGACATAAATCATCTTGTTCTTGTATTTGACGATCTTGAGTGTTTACTGTGAGGTAGGAACTCCGTTTTGGGGCGCGGTTCGTATCCCTGCTGAGCGCCTGCTGAAATAATTCTGGCCGTCCTTCTGCCCCTCTGTGTGCACACGACTTCAGAAGCGCCGAAAGGATATTCGTAAACGTTAATATCAGTGAATTTCACGAAAATGTTTCGAACCGTTTCAGTTATGACGAAGCTCGGAAAGAACTAAAACGTGCTTTGCGTGAGCGCCTGCACACATTTCGGCGCGAATCTCCAGCTGACACAGGTCCCACCTTCATCTCACGCAAATTTTGATAACGTTGTGAAGGATGGGTTTTGGCGGATTTTTTTGGCCCAGGGGTAGGGGGGAGTTAATGTTCGGAAAGCTGCATGAGAAAGCACGCAGTGTATTGTGGGGCTTTTGAAGACTGAGCGTAGCCTAAATTATATTTAACAATTCATTCTGTTCTGCTCTGTAAACACATTCCATCTCAATCATTAAAACCAATCCGTTAATTCTATGCGTGTGTGTGTGTGTGTGTGTGTGTGTGTGTGTTGGTTGGTGGTTGGGGGTCGGGGTGGGGGTGGAGTTAATTTACTTTGTTGTGGAAGTCTAACACGTAAATGCATTACTTGGGTAGAATATAGGTGTTTAATGTCAACCCTACTAGTATTGTTAACCACTTGGGTCTACACACGTATATATTTTATGCCTGAAATTTCTGTTTCAAATGGTTAACCTTTTAAAATCCAGTGGTTTGCCACTAAATTTAATACGAAAAATTCTGTGGTCACACAGAGTGTTTTTCTATATTCTGTACGTGTCTCAGCATAAAATCGGTTATTTACTTGTACGGTGCTACGTGGTTGGTTTTGTAACCCAGAACGAATGTGTTTCGTGCACTCTAAGAACTGAATCTTTGAACATATTCTTCCTTAATGTCCCTGTCACGGCTTGGGCCATCAGTCGCTAGCCATTCAACGCGGAGGCCCCGGTTCTGTCCCAGGACAGTCCATGTGAGATCTGTGGTGGACAAAGTGACACTGGGACAGGTGTTTCTCCCAGTAATTCTGTTTCCTTTTGTCAGCTTCATTCCACCAATGATCCATACTCATCTTCATCTTCGTGACTGCTCTTGTCAGAAGGGCAAAGGAGCTAAGCCTAGGAACCTTCCAATAAAGCAGTGTTCTTTCAGAAATCAGGGAGCATTGTATAGGGAAGTACTTCCTCCCCCCCCCCCTTTTAAAGGGTTAAACAGGGAAGTTAGGAATAATACTGTATTGTACTGTAGAAAATAGCTCGAATAGTTGAATCAGTACTGCTACGATTAGCACAGCTCTTAACGGGCGTAACAAAGCTAGATCGTCGACGAATATAATATTTAAAAAATTACACTTGAAATCCAACAGTACCTGAAAAGTGTCACAACACAAAAGAAAATTAAGTATAGGAAAATAGGAACAGTTGTGGAAGCTAGCGTAGCGAAATTATCCTGGACGGGTGGGAGAAAAAATATAAGTTGGCATCATGGATAAGGTTTCAGGAACAGACGGTCTTAATTACCTGTTACTATGCTTCGTACGAATAAAAATTATTGTACTGTGCCCAGGTTTGAAATAGATGTACAGTCTTCTGCAGGAGAGACGGACAGAGATGGCTAGGTGTGCGTTGCTCCTTACCCTCCACACGTAGACTTTAAGGTACTGTTCTGACTTAACAAAGCAATGCCAGATCTTAAATGAAAGACTACACAACCTAATTTGGTTTCACGATAACGGAAGCACAAATTCAAATTCTTATGTTTGCAGCCATTGGGAAGCCATTTCCAAGAACATCCATCACCCCGAGCCCAACCCCTCCCTTGCCGCCATTCACTCTTGTCAGCTGATTTGAAACTAACTGTACGGTTCAGCTGTGAAGGCAAGTGAATCGCGCCATGAGTCAGTGTTTCCATACGCGACATAAGCGCCAACCATTCACAGTTAACTATAATGCACAGCAGTGTTTGAAAATAGCAGATTTATACTTCCTGGCAAAACTGTGCGCTGTGCTTGCTTTGAATAATCTACTAGAAAAGTTGGTCTCTACTGTTGTGCGTAAAATCTTAAGCTTGGAGCTTTTGGTTTGCTATTTTTAAAGCACGTAAACACGTGATTAAAATGTAGGGCCATCTGAAGCTTTCGTTGGTTGCACTGTGAAGCGACGCTGGCTGCGTCAAGGAGATGGTAAGGCGGTTTGGTGGATGATGAGTGCAGAAGCGTGTAGTAAGAAATTGTGCTTGCCTAATCGAAGTACCATCCAGGTTTTTGTTTTAAGTCACTGAAAGAAACGTTCGAAAACGTATGCAGTTCTAACTTCGGCCCGGCACCAGCAGTTTCGAGACATTCTCTTTGTACAAAACAAAGTTTTATTAAGCAGTGCGATCTGGAAAAGAAGTGAATATTATGAATATCGAACACTGCCTGACACTTATTGAACTCTGAACACATGCTAACGCGCCATAAACAGCCTCACGATGTATTGTTTGGAATATACCATTGGAAGCCAAGATTATTTTGTTTCTAGAGCTTAATTATTCACATGCAGGACTATAATTTGTGTAATTAGGGCAAGGACATCAAGACAACTAAAAGTAAGGAATGAAGTAGTCAGAGGAAAATGGGAGTGAAACAGTTTTGGAAAGAATGTAAAACTAACACGTTGAAATTATATGGGCACATGGTGAGCTTGGATGATAACAGGTGGCCAAAGCGAATAATGACCTGGTCACCGGGAGGAAGGTGACGAGGACGACTGGAAGTAATGTGGGAAAAGGAAGTGGAAAGGATTATGAAGCAGAGGAAAACAACAAACCGGCAAACAAGGAGACTGAAGCCAGTAGCCGGTGGACCATTGGTAAACTGCTAGAGCTGGTGTATCTGTTGAAATTGCGACATTGGTAGCGAAGAAAGGGTACGAATTTGTTGGGGATCTAAGCGGTAATTGGCTTCTCAAAGGGACCCTGTTCTGTTAGGTTACGTGGATCAAAAGGCCAGAACATTGCTCTGTGTTGTCGATAACCATGACTACATATTGACAAGAGACCATTTGGATATTGCATATTTTACGTGATTAGTTAAGTAAGAAGTTTCAGGCTATATGTAAATTGTGTTTGTAATCACGAAGTTGTAGCACTCCTGTCTTGTGTATCATTGTCACTAGTCCTGCATTCACGCAACTTGGGGATCAAGAAATGATATATTTACTAATTCAGTGTAAAGTCATATGTCTGTGGGCACATAATAGACTCCGGTGCCTCCAGACGTACCGCCTACAATTGGAGTTTGAGAAGTTGCCCTAAGTTCCGGCATTGTGTAGGAGTGGATATTCAGAAATTCCCCATGCAGTAATTTGTGTTTTGGGTGGTGTTAGATGGGGGGGGGGCAAGTTTATATTTAGAATCCTGTACACGAACGATGCTATTGGAAACGATGTGCAGATAGGAAAGTTTGGTCGATTAAAAAAGAAATGAGACAGCAATCGGGTTTTCCCTGACAGCAATCAGTGATTGGCCTTTCTAGTGGAGACAGAGTTCCTTATCTATGAGGCAGGAATACAATGTTTATAGCCCCATGACTTCTAGATGAATTTAAGTCATCCGAATGAGAGGGGGAATGTTTTCGCAGTTTATCAGTGGGTTTGTTTAAAAATTAATAAACTTACCTAAGAATAAGTGCAATTCCTCAAACATTCTGGTATCATAATTACTTACTTACTCCATGGTGCAGAGTCCTTCTCGAGAAACTAACTGGTTTGCAGCTAGTCAAGAAATTCCCCGCATTTCACGGAACCCGAAGGTTCATTACCGCACTCACAAGCGTCCGCCACCTGTCTCTATCCCGGGCCTGTCCAATACAGTCCATATACCCACATCCCACCTCCTGGAGATCCATCCTAATATTATCCATCCATCTAAGCCTAGGTCTCCCCAGTGGTCTCCTTCCCTCCGGTTTCCCCATCAAGATCCTATACACCCCCCTCTCCTCACCCATACGCGCCACATGCCCAGCCCATCTCATTCTTCTCTATACTTACTTATTCACTCCATGGTGCAGAGTCCTTCTTGAGAAGCTAACTGGTTTGCAGCTAGTCAAGAAATTCCTCGCATTTCACGGAACCCGATGGTTCATTACCGCACTCACAAGCATCCGCCACCTGTCCCTATCCTGGGCCAGCCCAATCCAGTCCATATACCCACATCCCACCTCCTGGAGATTCATCTTAATATTATCCACCCATCTACGCCTAGGTCTACCCAGTGGTCTCCTTCCCTCCTGGTTCCCCACCAAGACCCTATTAACTAGCGACTTGTAATGTGACCCGAAGTTTCCACAGTGCTGTTGTCATTCTGCGTCATTCAGTTCCCTCGTGAACCGGTTCAGTGACTTGCGGAATCGCTCCCTATTTATACTGCGTCCATCGCGCCATGTTTAAAACGAAAATTACAACATGGTGAGATGCGAAAATTTAACAAATTCTATATGAACAAAGAAGCCGGTCCCAGTGGCCGCGCGGTCTAAGGCGTAGTTCTGCGGCAGCTCGCCTGCTGAGATCGTGGGTTCGAATCCCACCGGGAGCATGGATGTTTGCCGGTTGTGGGTGTTGTGTGTTGTCAGGTGGAAGTCTCTGCGACGAGCTGATCACTCGTCCACAGAAGTCCTACCGAACGTGGTGCGTCGTTGTGTGTGATCTAGAAACCTCGTGAATGAGGAGGCCATGGCCCACTGGGTGCTGTCGCGCCAAAAACAAACAAAGAATATATGAATAAGAACATGACGTGTTTTACGATCGTCAGAATCTTCTGGGTCCGTAGTTCAGACCGTGTCGTGTCCCATTTCTATATTTCGGTAAGCTTAATTTATCTTAACGTCTCCCTTCTAATTTATTCCTACCATGACGTATCTGAAACAAAACTATATGTTTCCATACAGCCATGCATACTTCTTGATAGCTACAAGTGAACAAATCCCGGGCGCCAGGTCACCTGCATGACTACATTATTTTACCGTGGGTCCCCCACTTTATGTTTGTAACCTATCTGGCGCCTAGAATGTTCACGTGACCCTTTGATTTTTGGAAAATTTATGTACCCCTGGCTTAGCCCAACATATCATGCTACCTCGTACTGTCATAACAACAACAGGTTACCTGTACAAAGCATAAAGTTTTCGTATATCTTGTTATTTCTTCTAACACAATGCCCATTAATCATTTCCTAACGTAGGTTGTTAAGGAGAAGGGTATGTAACACTACTGCCAATGTGAAGCTGGAGGATCACCCCATATTGGCTGCCGTTCACTGTTTTTGTAATATATTAGTGTCTCACTTTAAGGAAAGGGATTTTCTATCAGGAAAATGGATGAAAGTGGCTGAACATCAAGTTCGTTGGTGGGCTGTGGTATTGACGGGGTTGAATGTTTGGTTTCTACCAACGGAAACTTAGTTCACTTTGAAGAAGAGAGGGCTGATGAACCCGACCAGTTGGTATTTAAAATTTATTTCCTAGACATCACCTAATACATGCTGTGTTTCATGTTGCAGTAAGCGCCTTTACAATCGCGATGAAAAGAGACTTGCAGCTAAGAGTGGTTCCTCCAGCAGCGTGCTTCGACGCCAGAGAGCGTTTAAGGACGACCTCACTGCAGCAACGGTGAGTCCAATTGACTTTGTTTGTTCAGTGCTGATAGTATGTCTGCAATTTAACATGGCTCCAGCCCTCGTTTTGGTGGTGGGGCGAAGAATATTTTTCTGAAACGTGGTTGTGTTTCCAATGTATAACTGTGCCTCTGTATAGAGATTTGTGTTGGCTTTACACGTACACGCCGGTAACAGTATTGCGAGAGTGGTATGGACTTTTCAGATAAGAATATATTTACCCCAGAGAACACTACTCTATGGGAGACCCAGGCGCAGATGGGAGGATAATATTAAGATGGATCTTCAGGAAGTGGGATATGGGGGCATGGACTGGATCGAGCTGGCTCAGGATAGGGAAAGGTGGCGAGCACTTGTGAATGCGGTAATGAACCTTCGGGTTCCATAAAATGCAGGGAATTTCTTGACTAGCTGAGAACCGATTAGGTTCTGCAGAAGGACTGTGTTCCATGGGGTAAGTAAGTAAGCAAGTAAACCTTTGAGCTGTCCCTTGAATAAAAAAAAATACACACGTTTGCTTTAAATGAAACCTACTTAGTATTTATATAATGTGTCCTGACGAATGTGTGATATCTTTGTTTAATGATTAGATCCGTAATTCCGATTTATTGTATTTTAAATCTGTGCATTTTACATCAACGTGATACACTACATAAATCATATTACTGTGGCCACTCTTCCTGTGCACTGAATTTTCTATAAGCCTAATCCATCACACAATTTACTTTCCTCTCTGTTACATGGCTGTTGCCTTGGGTTTGACCTCTCTGCAGTAGTTTAATGGAATAGTTGCAGAAACTGTTGAAAATGAATCTGGCTTCTAATGTAATTGAACTGCCATTATTCTCTCCAAAACTGCCTTCACAAAATTAATTATGTAGTTTAACTCTCTGCTGTCTCCATTTTCCTTATTCTAAATTAACGTTAACACGCTCTGTCTCTCCGTTCCTTTCTACTTCAGCATGCTTTTATCATCAGAGTAAAGTATCGTCCTGTAGGGTTCTTTGAACAACGTTTATTGCTGCAACAACGATAAGAATGAATGACATTCCGCCGGCCGACTTTCCCTCCCTCATCAGTCATGGGCAATGGGATTGTTGAACTCGTTGTTTGCCTGTACGTCAAAGAGAATAGAACTGAGGACCTTGGAGTGTGTTAAATTACCGGCTACTCAACGTGGCATCTCTTCCTTCCTCAGCTCTACAACTCTTTGTGAGTTTTGGCTTGCTCAATTATTCCTCTCCATGGTTTCCTTTCCTGTGCCTTCTGTCAACGTGGCATATAACAAGACCAAAATCATCAACATCTGTGCTGTGAAAACCGCAAATGTCACATAAAATACGACTGTAATTTCCTTATCTGAAGACGTAGATAGTGCTTGCCTTGAAACATCTCACGTTTTTATCTGCTCGTATATTTGTTGCGACAGAGGGACCAGACACAAAATTCCAAGTTTGTTAGAAGTAAAATACTTGTGGAAGTGACCTGACATCTGCAAATTAAACCTTTGCACTCACAGTTATTCTTGTGAATTCTAACAGTCTGCTTCAAATTAATCTTTAGAAAATCTCTTAAACTTGGAAGTTCAAAAACAGCTCTCAGATAACAGGACCTTAGGGAAAGCGACATAAAACACTGTAAAACAACGAGTCGATTTGAGCTCGATATTGGACCTGGCACAACTGAAAGCCCTGTCGAGTGTAACTCGACATTGGTCCGGTAAAGATTAAAGTTAGGCAAGGATTAGAGGTCTGTGACGTGGATTGCAATATGTGTTTTATTGTGTGTTCTCACATGTCCATTGTCGCCCTTCTTCAGTAAACATTCACGCATTTTTTATCTCAGTATTTAACCAAATTGATGCACAAAATTTGTTTCACAATAAGTTTTATTTCATGCCTCTACATGTTTCGAGCACCTATAGGTGTGATGATACCAGAGGCTGTGTAATGCAATTTTGACCTCCTGATGATGAGCACA
>Ga0123354_10006163_pt1 | contig 17732 bp, 12 predicted proteins | sample TergutLab28metaG_2_FD_97872 | JGI IMG/M metagenome (GOLD analysis project Ga0123354, IMG submission 97872) | Labiotermes labralis P4 segment gut microbial communities from Petit-Saut dam, French Guiana - Lab288 P4 | ecosystem: Host-associated > Arthropoda: Insects > Digestive system > Gut ...
AAAGTGTTTGTGGGGTTTTTTGCGTTAGGGAGAAGAACCGAAAGCGTAAGTTGGGTGTAATGAGTGGGGGGGGGGGGGGGGTTGTCAGAGAGAGAGAGAGAGAGTGCTTGTGCTGTCATGGGCAACATCTGGGTTTTGGAAATTTTAATCCCTGCGGTTGCAGGATGGAACGGAAGGGTAGAAATGGTCTTGTGTAACTAACTCCATCTAGCTGAGTTTCTTATTCTGGTTAGGAATTTTACCACATTTTATAGCATCGTCAGCTCCATAGTTGTGTCTTCATAAGATCCTGCCCCTTGTGCATGTCCTGAGTCATATCATTTAAGTCCAGTCCAGGCCCTTCCATTCAATTTTTAAATATCTGTTTTAGTATTATCCTCCCATCTAGGTCTGCGTAATGCAAGTCGTCTCTTTCCTTCAGGTTTCCCCCACCAAAGTCGTGTATGCATTTTCCTCTATACATGCCACTTGCCTGGCCCGTAACATTCACTGTGATATGACTAAATGTCTGACCAAATTGTGCAATTACAAGGTACCAAGTTTTAGTTTGTGGTAGTCTGTGTATAGGACGCAAGCGTTTAACGGTAATTAGGTGTCATAGTTTCTGTCCAGAACTTAAGTTTGAAGCCTGTCTGCATTTCACATTCTTGAATTTGTGTAATTTATTGATTTGTGTGGTCTGATTCTTGCTATCGTGTGGACAGGCGTACAATCGCATCTCACAGAACAGTCGGTGTCACCAATTCCTCTCCCCCCCCCACCACCACCCCCACCAACAAACCCATCGTCTTAATAATATTTCGCATCTGTCCGCGAAGGGCGTAGGCATATAACTGTATCATTTATTTACACAGCATGTATTGTTATGTGGTAATGTATATCCACAAAGGGCTGTTATGTTGACCCTCAGTATCAAGTACTTTGGCATACTCGTGGTGTAATTTTGTAGGCTTGCGTTGAGAATGCTGTCATTTCTAACCTCTGCCAGGTTATTGTCTTTCGTGTGATTGATGTGAGGTGCTGTGTTTTCTTCAGTCCATTAGAATTCCATGGAGTCAGGCTAATTCAGCCAGTGTATTAAATTATGTGTGCATGGACTAGTTTGGTCTCGACTACCGGCAGGAGCTGAAATCTTTTCCCTCACCACATTCAGTCCGGCTGTGAGACCAGCGCTTCCCGGCAACTTTTTCGGAGGGTGTAAGCCGCAGACACATGCATCTTGCCTCCTTCCTCCATCTTGTGCCAAGGTTAAGAATGCTAACCGAGGCCTATTTTACACCTTTTTGCTTTAACGTCCCTTAACAATTTACACCACTTAATTTACGCGTTCTCATTTTCGATCTAGCGCGTTGACCGGTTTATTATCATTTATTTATATTTCCTAATGCAATTTTTTTTTCTTACGTATTTTTTTTAATTTATCCCCTTCTAACTTGAACACAGCTAGGGCGTGAAACAAGGCCGTGGTGTACTTCCACTTTTCTGTACGACTTTAAGGCGAGTCTGGTGCTTAAGGAAGCCCACGGACATCACAGTTTCTTTACTTCCTGGTTTTTGTTATGGAATAACGAGAGATAGTACCTTGAAATAATGTCGCGACATCCCGGTTCTAAAATTTCGCTAATCATGAATCTTTTTTCACAGTGACACTTGTAACGTCCGAGTTTGTACGGATCGTGTGTTAACTACTACTCTTAAATGTCGAATGAGAACGGAATGGTGGTTGAATCTGGAGAACTTGATACAGTTTCCGAGGAAGTGGGCGTGACCTGTTTCACGGCATTATATTTTCATTGATCAAGACGGTCTGAGGAAAATCACGAAGTACTTCCTCGGTGTCTTTGAGAAGTGTTCAGCCGCGCACCTTCTGAATACGTCGTAAACGCCTTATATGAAGTGCGTCGTTAATGTGTTAATAAATCGGCAAGTACCCGTGGCTCTACGTTTTTGTATTTTGTTGGGAGAAGAAACCTGTCTGATAGAAGGCGCGTGGCTTTGTATCTTAAGTTCTCGCAAAGTAAAATTTCTTTCATGTTTGATTCTGTTCCGCTTTCATGCTACCGTCGCGACGCTCTGAGTCTGTCCTGCCCCCCGAGTTCCTTTGCCCACTCGAAGCAGCAGTATTATCTGTCTCAGCGGTGTGTGTCCCTCCCTCCCTCTCTCTCTCTCTTTCATCCCGCTCTTCCCTTTGATCTCAAAGTGAACGCCGCTGCGTCTGCTTTCTCTGTCTCTCAGGCCTTTTTCTCTTTTACCCCTTTGCTGGCCTCCTAAGCGGCACATGTGTATGTTTCAACACACGAGAGAAGGTTTCTCTTTTGCTCTTTGTAGTCTTCCTCTGATGCCGCGTGCTCGGCAACATCAAAGCGGTTCACATATAGAGGGGAAAGCTGCCTCGCTCCCTCTCTGTCTCGCTCGCTGGCATAAAACCCAGGCGGGCCGCTAGCTGACTGGCTGTGGCTTTGATCCCAGCCGACTTCTCTTTCCCCGTATTGCCTGGCTGCTAGCTGTGTGGTGCTCCTGTCTCAGTTGTGAGGTAGTCGCGGACCTGAGTGGTGCTTGCTGTATTGTCTTCACATCCGAAACTTGTATAGTGTGTTGTTTCGTCGGTAGATGTCTCCGAAAAACAAAGAAAAAAAAGCGAAACGTTCGTCAGAAGGGCAATCGAGGACTCGAAATGGTAAAATGCACAGTGACATCGTTGATGAGTCACCTGATGACGTTACTGCGGAGCGGAAAATACTGGAGACGGCCCTCGAAAGGGCCTTGTTCCGCTGGTTCGAGCGGTACCAGCAGCAGCAGCAACGCGAACGTCACGGTGGCGGTGACGAGGTGCGAGTGACAGTGCTGCTTAGCACGGCAGAGTTACGCAAGAAGGCCCTCGGTATAGCTCGGCGACTGGGTGCCTCGCAGGAGCTTCTTGGACTCGTCACTAGGACGTGGATCCGACGCTGGCAGTCACGATATGGAGTCCCTAAAGCGTCTTCGACACCACCGCCACCCCCTGCTCAAGCCGCGGACGTCACGATAACGGTCACTGCTGCAGGAGAGAGCGAAGTGTCAAGTGCTGTCCAGGAAGAATCAGATGTACCGAGTCCGGCCGAACAGCTGCGGCGTATAATGCGGAACGGCGAGTACAGTGCAGACCAAGTATATTGCGCCTACGGTTTCCAGCTGGACTGGAAGTCCCTCCCAGACCGTACCCTGGAGGAGACTTCTCCCGGTGACAGGGTGTGGGTGTTAATGGCTGGAAACCGTACCGGAAGACACCGGACTCGCATGCTGATTACGGGCAGACTGTGGCGCCCGTCGTGCTTGCGCCACGTCAACATGTTGAGCCAGCCTGTTGTGTATGCTGGAGGAGGAAGTGGTACCCTGACCCCAGACCTCTTCACGTGGTGGTTCCATCACGAATTCGCTCCCGCTGCTGCTACTTTGCACCCACGTGGGGCTCTCCTTGTGGTAGAACAGGACGCATTTGTACCACAAGAATCAGAATGCGTCGCTCCGGATGGGGGTGTGAGACTGGTTGTGTATCCGAAAGGAAACTTTGGTGATGGCGCAGTGCTGAACCACGGCCTTGTGGTTTCAGAGTTAAGGACTCGGTACGCCATGATGCTTCTCTCCAGCGTCTCCGTGAATAGCACTGATCATCAGCATGCCAGCTTGGTGCCGGATTATTTGAGGAACTTTGCTCTTAAAGACGCCTTCCCGATGCTGCACCGATCGTGGCTTACTCTTAGATCCGAGACCTTTTTGAGGTGCTGGGAGAGAGTAGCTTCCTTGACTAACGATGAACCAGGACTCTGCCCCGACGCACCGGCCCGCAGTCTAGTTCTATCATCATCTGGGGCGTCACCTGCACATGCGCAAGAAGATCGCATGATGCTGCTCGAACTCCAGTGGCTCTCGCATGACCTTGGTCTGGAAGTGACTGATGATGACTTGGCAACGTGGGCCTTGGATTGCGGGTCTGCGGACGTTCCCCAGAACACTGTCAAAACTGAGCTTGAGGATGATGGCTCGGAGGAGGCGGTGTCTGGAGTGCCCACTCCTGCGGAAGCGGCGGATCATTTGGCGCAAGCGCTGCTGTGGATGGAGACAGAGCCCCTGGATCCGGCGCTTCTGCTGGTGGTCCGAGACATCATCACACTAGCTAAACAGGCATGTCCGGTAAACCTTGGATTAATATTGCCATTTGCGTAAAAGGCATTTTCGGTAGGTTCGTGTTAGTTGCTGGCACTTGTGGCACTGACTGTCCTGGGTTTCTTATTACCTCAGGCGGAAGAGACACCTGACAACCGTATGTTTGTCGGATTGTTCTTGACGTGATAGCTGGATTGTTTTGTAGTTGACGTTCCTGTTCGGTGGGACCCTGCAAGTCGTACGGTTATTTCATCAGCATAAGTGTATTATTATTGATAAAAGGCAGATCTAAGGGAACCCAACAGATTGTGTACATATCATACGTCTTGTTCGGTGCACTGCATTACTGCGTTTCCTTTCTTTGCTTTTCACTACAACGTGATCCCGGAACGAAGACCAAAAAAATAACGATAAAAGTATTAATGCTTTCAGGCCCCCAGTACATGTGGATTTTACGGATCGAGAACTATTTTGTTACTAACGCACAGTTCGGTCAGTGCTGTTTAGGTCAGTTTTTACTGTTATTTTTTCAGAATCATACTACACGAATAAATACACAAGGTTGGCAAAATGTAGAATTTTATGATTTGAAAACAGATGGTTCATTCAAATATAACTCACACGCTTTGAAGGGTGATTAATAGTAATGAAAAATGCCGTTGCATCGTTGCTGCTCCTACGTTCTTATAATGTATTACAAATGCTGTTAGCTGGATAGTCAAGGCATGCTATCCTTACGGCTGAGGAAACTCTTTCGGTCGGGATAACTGGTCTCAGTTATCCGATTGTAGCCCAGCTCCCCACGAGTAGTCTCCTTGCCGCTAAACCAAGAACTTCAGTAAGTACAATGCAGTTTTGAGTTGTCTGGGATGTCTACAACGACTTTTTCCGTAACCACCATTAATGGAATTGTTTCATTAGCAAGGTGGCGGTATGTTTTCTTAGACGCAAGAGTTGGATTTTTAAACCAGCCTAGCTGGCGTGCTATATTGTAATAAACCGGCCATATCAGTTTGTTTTCCGTTCCTTGTGCTTGCAGGACCGTTAATTATGTACGTGATTAAAAAAAAACTGTGGTCTTCTGGAATGCGGTCTTGCGTAGATTGATAGTAGATTTTTAAGTGACGTCCCAGCCCCCACACTCACATCACTTTATGCCCCTCATCCGTAATATCCCTAACCTCGAACGTAGGGGTACCTTATTCCTTCGAAACCCTGGTGACCGTCTGCCAAGATGCATGTCATACATCCCAGGTGACTACTAGCTTACGTTTACCATCGTCAGAGCCTTGCGTCTCACACTGAATTTATTTTGTGTTGCAGGCGAGCAAGATGGGTCTGGCCCCCACTCACCCCAGCGCAACGCTGCCCTTCTTCTGCCATAACGGGGATCACCTGACACAGCCTCCCCCTGCCCACATGGGGATTCCTCCTTACCAGCTGGATCCAAAGGGGGCGGGTGCGATGGGTGAGTACTGGAGAGGGCTGGGGTTGGGACTGCGAACTTCACCAGGGGCACCTCCGCCGTCCACGGGCGGAGGCAGTGCTTCCGCCGCCGCAAGTCCACCGACTCCAGCCGCCGCTGCGGCGGCAGCGGCTGCCGCGGGGGTGGGACTTAGTCCGGGGGACTGGAAGAGGCTGGGGCCCCTCCTAGCTGCATCAGGTTAGCCCTCCCGACTCGCACTCCTGTATCGTTAGACTTGCAGTGTTTCAGACTGGATGCGACTGGTTCGGTAGGCTGCACCGTGCTACTTCAGCAGGGCCCAGCTTGTAAGGCGTTGATTCACTACTATAGACATGTGTTTATTTGTGGTTAATTTTAATGTCTATTTATTTATTTCATACCGTCTATAATACTATGATTTAGTAAGAATTTAGTGGTTATTTGTTACACTGTAACGTGTTGTAGGCCTGATTTATTTGTTTTTGCAAATAATTTTAGCGATAATTTAGTTTTGTGTCATGTTGTTGCTGTTTTAAATCATAATTGTTAATTTGTTGGCCTATGACGAAGTTTGGGAATCTTTATGTATTAATTTTTGCTGTTAATTGTAGCCGTAATTCGTTTATGTTTGTCTCTGACATTATTTATTGACTGATTTTTTAATGAAGTTTGATTATTAATTTCCTATAACAGTCAGTTTTTAATTATTCCCTTGTTATCTCAGTGTATTAGAATAGTTTGGAATGTTGTGGGGCTAGTCTTGGGAACTGTGTTTGTGCGCTTAAATTCCCTACGTGCAGTTCGTTATGTATTTCAAGTTACATTTCATTACCCACCTTACATGTTACAGATCATAAATATCTTTACCTACATTGATGGTGGTAAACATGACGTGAGGTCCTTATTGTGTCGAATAAGTATGAAAATTAACATCACTAACAATGTTATTGCTGAAGATTTATGCGTTCTGATACGTTAGCCGTGCCGAATGATGATTCGGAAGTTACCGACGTTCCCAATGTACGCAGTGTCTTTATTTTTGGAATGAAGCTCCACTTGGCCAACTTTATGACTGAAGATGAAGACATTTTGTACATGCATCCATTGTTGTAGCCCCCAGACAAGTATTTAACATTTCTGAAGACGATATATATTTTTTCCCATTCGTATAGTTATTCTTCGTGCGGCGAAGACTTGCACGTGGAGTTCGTTATGGCTGTTGATACTGAAGGGTAAAGTTTGCCAACTGCAGAACGGTGGCTTGATGACGCCTTGAGCAGTGAAGTCAAACTTCTGCGAATTCACTCGGCACTGTAGATCGGGGCCGTTCATAGATTTCATGCTCCAGCCGCTTTACTCACAACGAAAAGGACCTCGGTGCTTCTGGAGTAGGATGTAGGATGAACCCCAGAGCCAATCTGGATTTGATGGCAGAGAAGAATTTCTACCCATTGTCGAACCTCGACGACCCAGTCTGGTCAGGAACTTGTCCATTAATTACACTAGCTCCGCTGAAGACGACACCCCTTTCTGCTCTTCGTTGCTGGAATTTTGAGGCGATTTATTTTCTTCTCAATTCCATATTTACGATTCCCATTTTAAACATTGTATGCCCGGCTATGTAAAATATTCTACGTTAATAACTCATTCATAGACTACACTTTTTTTTTTTTTTTTTTTAAATTTCGGACAGTTAGGAGCAGGGACACTAATCGTTCTCCTTCGTTGTCGCTACCTTCAGTGAAATTATTGAATCCTTATGTGGCGGCTTACTGCTCTGGGACTGAGCACTGAATGTAGCTTCTTCCACTTACCTCGCGTACTACTTCATTACTAGCATACGTAGTATTACTGATAAACAGTAATACTACTACTACCCATTTAGTCGTATTTTTTATGCCCTTTCCCTGTATATGATTAGGAACAGTTAAGAATTAAGCTGTTCAGTCTTGTGAGGAGAATGGTTGAAGAACTGAATATAATCAAAGGTAGATGATAGTATCACACATGGCTCACCACGCCGGTAGTTTCTATGTAAATATAATGCACTGAGAGTAAATGTCGACGTAAGGTACTCGGTATTTTTACCACGTGAAATAATAAATCTGTTTGAAACTTGCTGTCTCGCCGAAAGCCCATAACTAAATGTTCCGTGCGTCTTGACCCCCGCATCATATTACGTGCCGAAATTTCACTCTTAGTTATTGTTAAAAAAAAAAGGCCAGTACAGACTTCGTCATTGTACAGTACTTGTATTCAAAATTCATTTCATTTTGGTGGACAAAAGTGTTGGGGTCTTCATTAAAGATGTCTTTCTGTTCTAGCTAAACTTACCTCATTATTAAAGTAATCAAATCAAGAAGAATGAGATGGATGGAGCATGTAGCATGTATTGGGGAATAGAGAGGTGAGTTTAGGGTTTTGGTGGTAACCGGAGAGAAATGGGCCAACGGAAATACCCAGGCGTGTATGGGAGGATAATATTAAAATGGATCTTCAGGAAGTGAGATGGGGGGCATAGACTGGTTTGATGTGGCTCAGGATAGGGACAGGTGGCGGGCTGTTTAAACTCGGTAATTAATCTTCGGGTTCCATAAAATGCGGGGAATTTCGTGGCTGACTGGTTCTCAAGATGGACCCTGTTCCATGTAGTAAGTAAGATAGTTTACTTCATGTTTCATATGGACAAGGTTCAGTTAAGGTTCATTTACTGGCCACGAGCCTGTGTGAGATTGGTTCTAGTGGTTCCGCTTTCCTATCCTGTGGGGACCAGGTGACTTTATTGTGGTAAAAAGATAGGAGCGTGAAGCTGAGAATTTAAGTATCGAATTATGAATTTATTAATGCATTTTACCACCATACCACCCATTTGCCTTAATGGATAAGTGATTACGCTCATAACAGTTACATAATTCATACGGAGGTTTGACCCCCCAGAACCGCGAAAACTGTTTAGCGAAAAAGTTGTGTAATTCATCAGCAAATAATTATTGTAGATATTGTTTCATAACTTATGATGTACATTGTGTATTTTAGTATTTATTGTTAGACATTGCATTTCACATATATCCATTACAGCTGTGTTACTGCCCCCTTCATCTTTTAGTACTCCTGTTGTTTCGGGGACGCATAATGAAGGAGCAGTGCTGCCAACCGAACTTGAATTCCAGTCTGTACAGTAGTGGTGGGAGTTGGTGGTGGTCTAGTGGTGCATCTGGAGGGAATGTTGCCTGCACTGTAGTTTGCTCGGTGCTGGGTGTCTTGGACTGCGGTAGTGCTATTACGTGTACGTATGGACCTTAGCAGTGGTGACTCACTAAGTTGCTTCGGTTGCAGGATGTTTTCGAAAATGGAAATATAACCACGTGCACCCACGTGCAGACGTCTGTTGCCCGTGTCAGTGTTAATTAATTTTGTAAACGCTTTCATGAAATCGGATATGGCCTGTTGTGTAAAATTATGCGATTGGGTTTCTCTGTTCTCAGATCGTAGGTGCAGTAGTTAAGTGAAAAATAAATTCGAAAAAAATTTTGGTTATTACGACATTCCTAATTTATAAGAGTTTTCATGTCGTCCACTTTCAGAATCGAAGACTGTAGAGACATATGTATGCGTTCCATTGACATGGTTTTTTGAACACACTACTGAACACAACGAGGTTCCTTAAACGTAGAGAGCTTCTTGACCAACTGTCATTTTTTAAGAACGTCCTCTTTCGTCATGAGTAACTTTCCTGGAGTACTTAAGTATATCCAGCGTTCATCTTAGTTATTTTCACAATAAAGAGCATTCGACTATCACTCTTGCAACATTTATTTTTTGATTTGCTGTAAAACGACACGTACTTGCGGGCTGCGGGGTTTTTTTACCCATAAAGTATGCAATTTCCAGTGTTTAATGGATACCTTGATCAGTTGAACGTTTTTATTAAAGGATTTAGCTACAGGAAAATTTAGTACTGCAACAAATTCATTTCATTTCACATATTAAATACACTCAATATGTTATTCTGTGTAACATCTAGTTAAAGTCTTTGATTCTTTGCTTACAAAACAAAAACGCCTACTTTAACTGTTGCGTCAAGTAACGTTTAACCGTTTAACTTTTAACACGCACACGCATAATACATATTTTACATACGCACATACTTTACAACGTAGTACATAATAGGTATGTGTTTATAATTGTTGTATTTATTTGTTTGTTTATTTTTTGTGTTTTATAGTTTATAAGCACCCTTCCTGGTGTTGCATTACATTGGGGCGGTGTGAATGTACTGGTTCTTGTGTGGTAAAGGGATGGAAAGGATGACATAACTCGTACTCGTTTGCAGAGTCCCCACTGCTATGTTGCCATAGTAACGATAGAAACTGTCGAATTAGGAATGAACTGTGTGACATGTAACTTCTGAGATCGTAATAAGGTTGAGGACTTCCATGGTAATACAAGTGTTTAAAGTGTGGTGTTGATTACTCAGTTTTCTGATTAAATAATAACTTGTGTAGAGTTAGTTGTTGTGTTTTATTAACTGTGCTTGATATTCTAATATTTTCAGCCATGGTATGCACCATAATTGTTGCTGCCTTAAACGATTGTGGATTCATTTTTACTCTTGTTATAAAGACGCATGCTGCACAATTGAAAGGATTGGTGTTAAGAAAAGGACGTTCGTGATTCTTCTTAATACTTGTAATGGAAAGTAGTACAAAGGCGTACTGAAAATTCTGGTCCGTGTCATAATTCAGGTGATAGGACGCCGGATACTCATCGCGGAGGTTCAGGTTCATTTGCAGGGCCGTCCGTGTGGTATTTGTGACAGACGAAGTGGCATAAGAAGAGTTGGGTCTGAGAGTAATCTGTTCTCTCCCTTCAGCTGTACATCCATTGCTGTATGTTCGTATTAAATCATATGCTATCGACATTCTTTAGTCAGGTCACTAAATAAACAACAGAGAGAACGGAAGGATGAAGCTGCGTATGTTCACAATCACAGTAAATGACGGGCTGGACACTGCTTTGCTGTCCGTCGTAATTTGCAGAATTTAATTATAAAACTAAACCATTCGTAATTTTTTGAGCTACACCCTTTGTTGTATGAAAGCATTGAAACCTGTTGCAGTGTCAGGCTTGATATTTATATACCAGATTTTCGTATGCTATGATATTTCAGCCGTAATGATGTGAACACAGCTCACTTCTAATGTCTGGAAATAAACCGAAGGATTTCCAAGTACGCTGTCTAGTTTCTTTCTCATATGTGGTACTGAAAAGTGTTGCTGTGTGTAGTTAGCCGTTCGCTTAGTTCCCTGTCTCAGTATTTTTTGAGGGAGGGGCGCTACAGTCGGTTCGTGAAATGCACCTCTGTTACCTCAAACTTCAAATTATTTCTGTTAATTTACGGTTAGTTTGTTTTGTAATCTCGACACCAATTTCACGTTGCGTGGAGTTCGTGATGATAATTCTGAGTAGCCATGCGTAACCCCCTCTGATATGTAGACAAACTTGCTTCTGAGGACAGCGCCTGGCCGCCTATTGTAGAGCACTAGTATTAGTATGTGCATGTGATCATTACTATCGTGTTAAAATACGTGAATTTGCGATAGATCCTTTAATAACAATCGTTTACGTTTGTCGTAAGCAAATCAAAAACCGTAATGCACCATTCACAGATACAAATTTTGAAGGAAGGAATATGATAAATTTATGTTACTAGACGTCTTCAAAGGATCTGGGGTTTGTTACGCCCTTTCGCACCCCTATTTTTGAGGTTCGCAATGACATGCCCCTAAAACTATGTACTGTCTCCTCACCAGTTGGCCCTGTTAAGCCATAGCGTCGCAGAGGTGGCAAAGGGAAAACACGTATTGTTCAACACGAACTATTTAGTCGCTTAATGGAAGCAAAACAGTAAGAAAATAAAACGTTTGTGTGTGTTGTGTGGGAATGTTTTTGACCGTATACATGATTAAGAGTTGAAAATTCTGGCATTTTTATTTTAACCCGAACTACTGTTTATTTCCGTTAACTAGTGACTTTGACGGTATCAAAGGAATGCGGGCGGGATGGGGTGGGGTAGATATTCGCCTGGCGAGGATATATGACTCAGCAAATACTACCTGTGCAAAAGCATTTATCACTAACATTAGAGTGACTGTGCGGGTTTCCAGTGTTCTAACGGTCGATGTATTTGGGACTGGAGTATTTCACTTACATCTCGTGCCGTAAAACGTCAACTGGGATCATACAGTGCGCCTCCCTTTTTCCTTCCTCTTCACGATATATTTCTCCACCCATAGTTTCATGGTACGGGATCTGGACTGTAGGCAGTCATTGTACAGCCATGAACACTGTTGGCAAGTGGCAGTGTTTGCTGAGAGCAGCATGCCGTAATGGAGCTGCCATTCCTAATGGCTGTATTTCGTTACGTTTTCATTTTCCATGAATGGAAAAAAAGGTTTATGAATTAGTAACGCTTCTGACGTGTATGGTGAATATTCTCAATACGAATCCGACGCGACGCGCCATCAAGATGAACTTTCTTTGGCGTTTCGTAGTGCCAGGCGTTTACGAATGCGTCATGAACGATTTCACACAGTCGTTCTACCTTAGGTGATGTCTGAAGTTGATGCCGCGTCGTTAAATAATATTCAGTTCATCCGATCGAAATGTATCTTATTAAGATCGACCACGGTAGGCATGTCTATAGGGTACATCTGTCCGTCTTTCCGTGGAGTCCATTCGGATGGAATAATTCAACTCGTACTGGACTGGTTATTGTGGAACTCTGTACGGAGGATTTACACAAGTATTTGTTGACACATTCCAATGCTGGTTAAATTCGGACAAAACAGGCATTTGGGTGAAGACTGCGTAAATGTGGCATACTGTCGCACTGTTTGCGACGTAACACATTCGTTCCTAAAATACGGAGGAATTATCTAATACAAAAAATGACTGTCGTGACAGATTGTAGTCTGTTGCTAGGATGCGTAAAAGGCAGATATACTTGCTGTGTATTACTCAAAACGGGGCAAGGCGCGTTTAAATTCAAGGTATTTTAGAGTGTTTGTCAGATTATTTACGAATTTGCAGTCTACAGATTATAGCAATGCAAACACGCCGGAAGTGTTACGTGTCCCGGTAATTTGTCATTTTGTCGTCTTAGGCATCCGTTCATTCAGTCTCTGGTTCGAATTCGGTAGTCAGAAATCCTCATTTTATGCGTTGTCTAGGACGACTGTATAGAATGCACTGATTAGAGGGTGCTGAAGTTAGGTGCGGGATTGTAATGCAGTGTCTCGCCACGTTAAGGCACTGTTAAACAGGAAGTGAATGAGTTATTCATTGAACTGTACCACGTGTGATGCACCGCCCACTGTAGCAGCAACAGCAACAGCAGGATACATACACCTTTCGAATCTTGTATGAGTTTTATTCGGAACAAATTGAAGGTGGGCTTGCCGTGCGGCTGTTATGGAGGATACACATTGTGTACGAAATGTTAATGCAATGCGGCCGACCGGGAACGAGGTGATTACTAATGTTAAAGCGGCATATTGTGTGAACTGTACGTTGGTTTTTGTGATGAAATGTTATAACACTTCGGGTTAAATAACAGTAGGAAATTTTGCGGTCTGTCGCTTAAGGGAATTCTGCTCGAGGACGTGCGTGTAGTTTTGTACAATGTCAGTTTTATTACCGTGGTTTTAAAACGGATTTAATAAACAATGTAAGTGCCGAACATTAACAACAGCCTGTGATGGTAAGGGGTGTACATTTTTTCTCTTCGCTTTCAATTTGCCTGTACAGCGCTAGGTCATAACTTTGTCCACTGCATAGTGGGAAGAGTATGTAGTAATGGGAAAGTCACGAACCAATACTGAGATCTAGAATGCGTGGAAGTTTACCTCCATGCTCATGATACTGTAATTTTGTAGCTAAAGGCGCCTGTTTTTACGATGATTAATGAAGACTGGGTTCAAGTCTGAAAGTGTTCGTTTTCATAAGCATCTGACTTAACGCTACGTAACGTCAGTAGTTGATACGCCATAAAATAACCCAAATTGAGCTTCAGATTTGGGTCTTTTTGTTGCCAGAAAACTGCAGTGGTTGACAGTAATAAGTAAAAATAATGCACTTTTTTACGTAGGCTGTAACTGTTTTCTGAGTCAATATGCCCCTCCTTTTATCCATGAAGCACAGTAGCTGTTAGAGCTTCGAAAAATTAACGAGTAACCAGGTCAGTGTTATGTATCTTGATACGGCGTTCTTTCTTATCTGGAAACACAGCGCCGTAAAATAATCGAATGTCCTACCAGTAAGAATATTTCACTCTCATGGTGTTTTCTTTCTCGGAACCACATTATATGATGCAGGGTTGGAAATCAAAATGACCAGCCTGTCTGAATAATTCGGTAGTCAATTGTTCGTGTTATTTTGTAGCCGCATTAGTTAGTACAGTGACGTCAAATAACCGGGTGGCCAACCAGTGAGAATTGTTCAGCTTCATACTTTTTTATATGGGAACCCTCAGTAGTTGATGCGACGTTGTAAAATAAACGAATAACCAATCAGAAATGTCATTGTGTTCTTCGTGTTAATATCCGGTAAAGTGGAATCTTTGCCAAATACTACCACAGATTCTAATTTATATTTAGTGCCATAGATGCGTCCTAGCAACCCGATAACACCCCCCCTGCCGCTATACCCACCTCGTTCACAGTTTGTGTCACTGTTCTTCCAGCCAGCCTTCGTTTTATGTCCGTGTTTACATTTCCGTCTCATCAAAAACGAAGATCGTTTGAAGGTACGGAAGAAGAGAGGCGAAAAACGCGTTTAAACATCATCGCGGCGCTCAACCGTCTTCTGTTTTATTTGTAGTTTCGCTTGCAGACACAGGCAGCGTTAATTAGGTAAAGGAGAATCGCAGCCCATCTCTTTGTTCCACTGCTTTTTAGAAATGGTTTACGTATAGATGGCAGTATCTGTTCATGTGTAATGGGATAGTGTTGTCGGTAGCTGGATATCCAAGTATCATGGTTTGTTTAACGACACATAAGCTATACAGTATATAATAATATAATTACGAATTCAGAGGGTCGTAGGAAGACGTGGTCATGACTTGTTTTAAGGAACGATTTCTGTTTTCGGATTCTAACGCTGTCTGTTAGATATCTGTTTAAGCAGTAGTTGTCTGAAATTGAGTCTTCCTGAAGCCGGGTCGGTAAAAGAATGGACTCAGCGTGTACCTAGTATCTACTCCCATTTTGAGTGCCTCTCACCATTTCTTATTCATTGCCACTTATATCCTGGACTGGTATGTAATTTTATCCACTGAAACATCTTGTTGTTTCATTTAAGTTTATGATAAACTGGATTAGTAAATGATTAATTATAAAATAAGTGATTCCCTTTTGAGGCAAGAAGGTGTATCTGAACTGTTGACGGCCGGGAGATGTAGAGCGCTGCTAAGTTGAGTTAACAGGCTGCCGGCTTCAGTCTCCACCCCTCGGTGCCAGTTCTTTGCCACACGTGTTCATTCTTTCGCTGGCCCTTGTCTTCAAATACGCGTCCTCTGCCTGGTCTTCTGTCATATCGCCGCACAGCTGGATTATTCCATGTCCACAGATGTTTAAACTGACTTCTCAGGGCATGAAATTTTGTTGTGAGCTCGATTTTCCATAAATTATGAAGTTTGCTCGAACTTTGTGTAACTTGGCAGTGTTTAAACCAACTTATTGTTGTCATGATGCGGGACTGATGTTTATAAACAGTTGGTAATCAAGGATTAATTTCATTTGTCTAAGAACTAAAAAAATTAATATGAATCAGTTTGAAAGATTACACAGTCAACACAGGCACTTACACATATGCTTATAATTGCTTTGTTCTTTCACCATTGGTGCGAGGTGAAAATCGAAGTTAAAATTCGGGGTTTCACGTTCTCGCAACGGTGTTGAGGAAGGCTTAAGTGTCCTGCAGTGTGAAATTATATCGATTGTAAGGTTATCTGTGTTTCGGAGGAGTTCGGTGCCATGGGTTGCGCTTTTCTTCAACTGTTTATACCCAGAAGATAGAGGAAATAAGCTCGTCCGAAACACCACTAACTATAGTGAAGGCAGGTTTGGTTGCATTCATTGCATTTGTACAAGTGGCGAACTTTTTGAAAACCGCGCGGCAATATGAAAGTTGAACCGTGCAGATACCAGTTATACAGATGTACATTTCAGAGTAAAGAGACTATTGTCGAATGGGGAGCAGGTACATAACCATGCCAATGAATAGCGACTTGGAGGTACAGTAATGGGTCAGTCTCCACCAGGAAGTTCTAATCTGTTGTCCATACTTGCGGAGAAGAGGTGGAGATTGATTGGGCAAGAGGTATTTCTGCTAGGTAATGAGGATTTCGGCCCATGTACAGTAACCATGTAGCCGATTATGTCTGCTGTTATGGGGAGGTTGAATTTACGTATAAAGCGCAAAGTTTGATACCGTGGGCAAGATTCAAGGTACACAGGTGGCCAACTTATTTAGTAATTACCATGCATAATACGAGTACCATAAGAATTTGCCGGTTCCATGAAAGTGTAGCTAGCTGGGAGAGGTGGCCGACTGACAAGGTTGGACAACGTCGCAGGTTTTGCTGTGTTTAGCATTCGATAAAACATTACATCCCAGTAGCCTTTAATCTAAGTACTCGTTTAATCCCATAATCATTTTCGTCATATAGGAATAGAACAGAGAGTGAACAAAAGTGCGATGAGCGATATTACTTAGCTCTTTGTGTTTTGTAATTAGTTGTTATCTGAGAACTTAAAGCAAGAGGCGTTATGTGATGTTGCAGATCTCTGATGCTTAGAATCTACCGGAAGCGTGTCCTTGAACGTCGTAGTAGTATCCATATTATTTTACAATTAAATTCAACTTGCCATGCCATTTGCTGCAGCATCAGGAACGGCATTTAGGTATTTGTGAATCCTTTAGTTATATTGCAATCACTGCTTGGTTATCGGTATGCCATAGACTATATTTCTTGTGTATAAATTCAGTAGTTGAATTTCCTTTTATACAATATGTTAGTCGTCGTCACTACTTGGTTACTGTTCTGTTTGGTACAGGAAATATGATTGTAAAACACTATTTCTGAGAAGAGGCAGGTCTCTGAAATTACGTCTGAGGAGCATAAAAAATGCGGCGTGATGTTTGTGTTGCAGCGGACAGCTCAGTAATGGTAGAGGGGATGCCGTTAGGTTTTGCACGTGGGCTCTACACTTTAATCTGCAGGCCTAGTCGAAATGAGATGCATGTGCACGAAGCAAAGAAATACATTTTGCAGTTGCACATAAACAACAACCGCTAATGTTGTCTCTAGTCCTGTGGGCACCAAATATTCAGCCTTCAGTTGGGGTGGGTAGTGAATGTGTAATTCTGTCAGAAATTCCAGCGGTTATTTGAAAGCTTTGTGGCAGGAAAATTAAGTCTACTAAATACTGTTACATAATAGATACGGAAAATATTTCTTGTGCGTCACGTACTTAGCGCGTATTTAAGAGTGCTGTGTGAATATTCTCTGTTACTTTCTGCCCTAGCACACACAGACTGCACTCGTGGAAATGGTTGTGTCTGATTTCATCACGATTTTAATCACCCGTAATTTTGTTTCTGTATTTATACGCTACTAGAGAAACCAGAGCACTGGCTTCTGTACTCAGAATCCTACGACAAAATGTGATACGCGCCACTGTTTTCAGGGGAAGAAATCCGTGCACAATTCAACCATAATATTAGGATGTTCCATATATTGTAATACAGAACTTTCCGTTTTTATTTTTAGCTGTTTTCAGGCACTAAGCGTTCTTCTCATTACTGCAGTAACCGTATAATGCTTGCAAGGACGTATTTTTTGACATATTCCAAAAACCCGCATGCATATCCTCACGTTGTTCTGTTAACAAAGTAGTACTGTGAATTTACACCTCGTATCATATCTTTTTTTTTTTTTGAAATGTTTATTGCTCTGAAGTTTTGTAGTACAGAGATACACCTGGATACAAGAATAACAAAATGTTCCCAATTCACCATTTTACACGAGTTATGTCTCGTCTTGCGGGTGATATGAAGGGGTTTGTCGTGTTAGGTGTTTATA
>Ga0123354_10006164_pt1 | contig 17732 bp, 8 predicted proteins | sample TergutLab28metaG_2_FD_97872 | JGI IMG/M metagenome (GOLD analysis project Ga0123354, IMG submission 97872) | Labiotermes labralis P4 segment gut microbial communities from Petit-Saut dam, French Guiana - Lab288 P4 | ecosystem: Host-associated > Arthropoda: Insects > Digestive system > Gut ...
AGGCACGTGGTGGCGAAAGTGGGAACATCTAAAGGCGGGGAAAAGCAATGGCAAACTATCCCCAAGAATTTGCCTAGGATGCAGTGTACCAAGAGCCACATCAGTTCCATAACCGGGCTCTGGTTCCTGCCGGACCAGCCCCTAGGGCTGAATACTAATGAATGAATATTTACTTAACGTAAACTTCACTACGGACACAAGCAACAGGCAAAGCGAAATCACAAGTAGAAGCAGACTTTTATCGTTGCATGTCTGATGGACATATATCTTAAATGTATAATAAACGTTTGTGGATTTCTTAGAAACTGTGGCCAATTTTGAGTTTTCATTGCCATATTTGTGCTCACTGCCACGAAATTAATAAGAAATGGCTACTATTACCTCAGAAGCATAATGTCAGTGAAAATTTGTTGTCCAGTGTTATTAATAGTGTATTATCAGTAGCAAAAAGTGCTTAGTACAGTGTTTACTTTATTAAAAAAAACCATTTTGTGTTACACAAGGGTAGCAGTTTCTTAGTTTAATCATATTCAACCCAGTGACTTAAGTGATAACCAAATAAGTTAACCAGTAAAATGAATAAAATGTATCCTTGTTTTGAACCAGCATTTACTGTGTTAGTTGGGTATCCTACTAGAAAGCAGATATGTAACCCTGAAACCAGAGGCAGGGAGATACGTAACTCATTCTTAACTTTGCCATTAGATGAAGGTCCCCCCCCCTCCATACCCTCTGAACAGGAGACTGGGTGGGTACCAGAGCTAGTATGGATGTTATGGAAAAGTGAAAAATCCCTTGCCCATGCCAGGAATTGAACTTTGGATTATCCATCCCATACTGACTACACTATCCCAGCTCCATCATTATTGTTGTATAAAATTAACTTAAGCTGGCACAGATGTTCATTCTGACTGCCTCTGAGTTGCTTAGGTGATTAAAAAATTAAGCACAATTTTGAAATAATGGAGTGCATATCATAAAAACAGTGCTGAGGAATCTGAGTCACGATATAAATGAAAACCAGTTACATTCCAGTTGGTTACCTGATGCAGATTTGGGGATTTCACTGTGAAAAGCAGAGCGGATTTACCACCCGTTCAAAAATGTGTAAACTACGGGCACCGAAAATCACATTTTATAGGATCATCCTAAGTGTGGAATTTTCATTCAAGCTTGGGCATCTCATATGTGAAGAGCTATTTCTGAGTTTGGAATTTGACAACTGCACTTTAGTCAGTGAGAAAACATGTTCAGATCTTGGTCTGTGGTGAGTGAACTTATGTCAACATATCACATTGGCCTTTCCTACAAATGTCTTTTGATGGCTTCAGAGCATAATTAACTTTGACCAGAAGTTTCAGCAATTGGTCTCACAATTGCCCTAAGATATTGCCAGATGAAATTTTTTTGTTCTTAACTGAATACAGCTTTTGTCACAGTTTGCAGTGTAGACTAGAGCACTGTGCTGTTAAGATTTCTAGGGAAAAATTTAAATCAATGTGCTGCTCATAAGAATGTAGAAAACAATTTTTACACTCGCAGATAATATCCACACTTGAAAATTTGTTTGTACTGTTAGAAAAGAAATCCTTAACCTGCCACACTGAACGTTTTTTGTACAGAAAAAATTTCAAATGTCATGAGGCAATTGTGTCAATGTAAGGGTGTTGGCTAATTAATACTGTGTGAATATCTTAATCAGTGGTATAACACCAGTGTACCTGTGAAAGGGCACCTGCACTTTCTGCTATCTATGAATATTTACATCCAGAAATGAAAGGTCATTGTTGTGTTAATAATTTGATGCTATGTATTCAGTGTCCTGGTATCTGCCCGGTCTCTCCGGGTAAACCATACCTCATATCTGTAATTTAACGGATACATTGTACATCACATTATGACTATTTCCACGTCCTTAGCTTGTACCTGTAAATGGATAAATGGAAAACAAATGAACAGAAAATACAGATCCGGTTCACAACTTGTAGCCCAGTTATTGTTACATAATATATACTAACAAGAATAACCACTAGGAGTGGAAACATTTTGATCTAAACCGAAACAAACAACTCACCAAAGGCAAGTTTGGCATTGACTAATGCGTCACTGATAGCATGAATTTCCCTAGTTGCGCTTCTCATTTTCTTAGTAAAAGTTTCATCCGCCATCGTACATACAATGTGAACCACTCCAGGCATGTGCCCAAATATGGCGGCCGGCGCAGTAAGTCATCCGTGTCCAACGTAAATCCGTGGTGTTTTGTTGTGGCGGAAAACACGCCAAAATTACCCCAGTGACGGATGGCTTGCTGCTGCCGTGGGCATACGCATGTACCTGTGGTGGGAGATGCAGTTGAATATGTCCGCTGAGCGGGAATTCTTCACTTAGGTCACGATTCTGAAAGGGGGGGACATTGACTTCAGATTGTTACGATGAGGTGCAGGAATTTAACATTTAAGTGGGTTACGTTTTCGTGTATATTGATTTCATAATCGTTCTTTAGGCTGTTTATTCACTGTTTACACACAAACCCAAATTAGCCGACCACTTGGATCTCTTCTCAAGCTATACAATGATGTCAATTTAACGGATCATCTCTGACAAATACTCGTGGTACCACAGACATAAATGACCGTGGTACTTAGCTTGTCTTCATCACAGATAAATTCATGTTGCACAATTTTCTCGAAAGGTTCTTGGCACGGCAGGGCTGAGCAGATGATCCAACCCCGAGTCACATTGGGAGATATTAGTGGAGGCTAAACGAAGCGGCAAATGAACTCTCCGCTGAATATCGTAGTGTGATCTGACAAGTTCCCCATTGACCTCAAGCAGGCAAGTCAACAAGCAATTTGCTGCAAGATCAAACTTAGGTTGCCAGATGAAAGCAAGTTGGCGAGTTGCACTAATAAGTTTCTCGTGTGACTCGATGCTTGCAATGTTTCCCTGCTAAATGCCGCGTGAAGACAAGTCAGAGTTGTGTTGTCAATACGAAAATGTGCAACTCGAATAGTAAACAGTGAGAATATTTGTAAGTTTATATTTGATATTTACAAAGAGCTTGGGTTGTTATGAAATACAAGAATGTAGGATTACAAGAACAAGAAAGAAAGAATTTATTTCCCTGAAGTCAGTGCCCGTGATTTCAGAACAAAAACTCAGGCATTTCACATGTGACTCAGGGAAAATAAAATATGGAAAACCTGAGCTTCGGAGTTGAGAAAAATGATTGAAAGACAAGTGTAGCAATAAATGAGGGAATTTACAAACTAGAAAACACACAGCTTCTGATCGCAAAAACACGCCGAACGCCAGCTCGAGCAACAGCTCTTCGCATAAGTTTAATCGCCACTGTAGTGCTGGACCTAATTATCCAACTGCCCAGAATTTTACCTACGAGTTTACAAGAATCCGTTTATTGACGCCTAATGTGGCGTCAATAAAAGGCCCTTCCTGGATGTACCTTTTTTTCTGTGCCTTGCTTGTTCCGTGAGGTGAGTGTTCCCTTTGATCCATCCCTGGCGAGGTGTTGAAAGCATGCGGATATAGATCTATGGAAGCATGTGTTCGAAGCACAGATCATCTAGTAATGGTTGGAAGTATGTGCATGTGTAATCATGATGTGGAATCCACCCAGGAAGGTTGTTTACATAAGTGCTGCAGCGACATGCGTTGGCCTGGCTTGTTTGATGAAGTAAGACTTGCTTCATGGCAGATTTATTTAAGCATTTGTAAATACTGACTCCATTTACGGAAAATGGGCCATTTTTTAAACTTGTGTAAGGTTAGGAGCCTGTCAATACATTCCCCATTTTTTTGCTTCAGGGACAAAATTTTATAATACTGATTTAGAGTGGCGTAATGTTATTGTGTGATAATTCACAATTGAAAATGGATGACATTCTTGAAGATTTAAACGAAAAAAAATTATTTTCAGGGATTATGCTGGTGGAAGAAAATACGAAGGATCGAGACGTTTAGACCAGAAAGTTGTTATTATCACTGGATCAAATACAGGAATTGGAAAGGAAACAGCACTTGAATTAGCACAGAGGGGTGCATATGTAGTTATGGCATGTAGAGATACAAAAAAATGTGAATTGGTAAGAAAAGTTCAGTTAAAGATATTCTACTGCATTTCTTTTATTAAGGACACACACACACACACATGTGCACAAGTATATATAGCAAATCTAATTTCAAGACAATTGTTAAAAATTGTTGTGTGTCTACTTGTAAAGTTCACAATTATGTGAAGTATGTTTTTAGGAGGGTACCATATTATATGCTACTTTTGCATAAAACACTTAAAAGCTTTGCCACTTTTGCAAGGCAGAACTATGAGTAGTGAAGGTTGTAACACATGACAGATTTGATCATCAGAAATTATTACGCTGCTTCATCTCTGATATTATGTTAGTCTGTGTGTTTACTCAAGATATGCCATCACACACAGTGTACATTAAAGTTGTGTTGGGTTTTGAATCATTGCAGTAATTTTGAAACTTAAGAACACTTTATTCAGTTGGAACATGTTTCAGGACTGCAAGATTTGTTTAATTTACATTGTGTGCCACATTTGGTCACTTTCTGCACTACTATTACTGTGTTGTTTAACTGTTCTCACAGCATATTTGATCTTAAAAAGTGCTGTCATTTAACTGAATTATTTATTTCAGTGTTCAATAATGTTTATCTCATTACTGCATATATAAGAAGAAAACAAATTTCTACCCATTATCCATTACCATTTTTAACTTGGCCTAATTTACCATCTTGCTGGAAGAATAGATGTTCTTTCCTATTGCTTAAATTAAACATGATAGACAATGTAGTATAACATAGCATTATGGTATGTTCTGGTACCTATTTTGCAGTGGAAATAACAATGTATTTTGCATGTTGTTTTTGTTGCTGTTGTTGTTGTCGTTGTCGTCGTCATAATTTTTGTCGTCGCTGATTTACATGCCACTGTCAATCATATAAAAATATTTAGTTTTGCACAACACTGCTTTTATGGTAAATGTATATCACCAACAACAATGCAAATTATACATACTGGTTTTTTTTAAGAAAATTGTATTCCTGCTAATTTTCCCTCATTCACACATTATATGTGAACACTGCATTAAAAAAAAAAAGAATGTTCATTTGCTTATGACCTTCTTGAGACATACAATTTGGCTAAACAGATTGTAAATAAGTTTTGCAGTTTTTGTGAGTGTTGTAGTAAAACATTTTATGAGATTGAATGGAATTAATTGCTTATCAGGCAATAAGTATTAAATATTTTGTTTGTTTCTGTGGCCTTAGTTATCCAGCATGCAAACCACATGTGCTATATTATATTGTCATCTGTGACCTATCTGGCTGTACTACAGTTTTAAGGAAAAGTTACTGGACATAAAATGTGTATTTTGATTTTCTCTACAACTCGTATCTGATACATTCCTAATTCTAAATAGAATTCAGCTACCTGTTATTCTTCTCAGATTTTACTGAAACTTGAGTTTTCTTTACAGATTTTAAAAAAATACCCCAATACAAAATTTCATGAAAATCTGTTTAGTGGGAGCCAAGTTGGTCTGTGCAGATATACATGATTAAGATAATAGTTGCTTTTCTCAGTTTTCCAAATGCACCTACAAATGTGGTTTAAGGATTTGTCCTTATCCTCCAGGAGTGGCATTATGTAATGACATCTTGTTTATTAGTTTGGAATTATCTCTGGACTAGTATCTGATATTTCAAGTATTTGTCTGACTGCTAAAGAAATTTCATCCATAAAATTAGTTGACAGTTGATGATTACACACTGCTTAACAAAACCATTTACAAAACCACACTCTCACAGCAAATGTTGTGGACTTGCTTTCAGTATATTCCAGTATAATCAAATATTTCTTATGAAAGAATAAAAATTGTTCACTTCCTTCTCTTCTCTAACAAAGAACCTTTTTCTAAATTTGCTCACCATGGCTGCATTGTTGATTTCAAGGAACTGAAGCTCTGGGAAACTGACTTATAAATTTGCTAACACTTATTAGACTATTTCTTCCTTGTGTGGGTTTTGACTGTAAACACCTCCTGTGTTTCACTCTACTTCATATGCATGAATAACAGTTTATTTCTGTTGTGCACAGCTTATGAAATTGAACTTTCTGAAGTTTGGTTGATATGTGTGAATAAGCTTTTAGGGAATTACATGTAAGGGAGTGCATGGCAAACAACAGCTGGAAATGAGTTGTACATAATCTAATAAGCTAGCCAGCCACTAGTGTGGCTCAGCATTGAGTGATATTCCATGTAGAAAAGAGTTTATTAAACTTTGTAGCTGATGGACCAGATTACATGCTGTATTATGCCTGGCCAGAAAGAGACTAATACAGTATGCTGTATTTACTCAAATGTGGAATTACTCCAGATAACTCCTGTTGACAGGTGCCAGTTGTTCAGGAAAATGCATGCCCTACAGAAAATGTTTAACTTTGTGTGTGATTGTATGTTATCCTCATTTCTTAGATGAATTATGGAATAAAATCTGGTTGTGTATTTGGTTCAATATGATATTTAACATTTTTTATGAAGCATGGAAAGATGATATACTTAAATGTACATACTGAATGCCACTTATCATCACATTGGTGTGATAGATGATTCTGATTGTGGTTGCTCATAAGCTTCTCATTTTTGTGTGTAAATGTGGATATATCATTGCTCAGAACTGCATTCAAATTTTTGTCATCTCTGCCCTAATGTTTTACTAGTTCCCCTTAAGAGAGAAGGTTTGTTCACTGATGTATGTGAATGCCAGTACAAAGAGCATCTTGCTTCCAAAGGCCTTCTTATTACTGTTTTTTGACACCTTAAACAGTCCGAATATTCGCCAAGCTTCACAGACATGAACTTGAGCTTCAGGTGCCTGTTGGTCTGAAGGTCAGTGAGATCCAGCTGAAGACTAGCATTTTTGGCATCAAAGGAGAGGTTAAGGGGTTGACTTCATGCTCTAGTTTTACACACTCTTGAAACCCATGACACATTTTCTCTGCAGCATAAGGAAAGTATTGCTGTGCACTTCAGTTGCACTAGAACTCATACCTACATACATATCTACAACCATTGTAGTGTAGGTTTCCTTTTAAACATACTTTTTAAATACAGTATCAAGAAATAAACATTGAAATTAATTTAGTGGCAGTTTTATTAATTAAAGTAGTACACGGCCTGAAAAAAATGGGTAAGGTCATTATATCCTTATGACACTGAAAGACTGTGAGGTGCATCTGGCACATAATTAGGATATGCTATCTCCCTGCTGAAATAATATAATTTTTGGATTCACATTATTTATACTTTTTCACATAAAGTGAGACTATTAATATTTTTTTTTTATATGACACTCTTTCATATTCGCATAAAATGCTGCCTTACTGTGCTTTGATGCATGCATATTCTTTTGCATAGCAGTTCTGTATGCTTAGTCACACATATTGACAAGTCTTGAGAACAGGTTAGGTTCAGAAACTGCGTGCAACAAAAAGTAGTTGATATTGTTATTTGTATATTATGAAATGCAGTGTAATGGAGAGGGGTTTTATCGTGGAAACCTACATAAGGAAGAAAATGTATCAGAAAATCTAGAAATGTCTTTTTGGTGTTTCAGTTTCCTTAAGAATAAATGTACACAGAAGTCTTTGTAGCAGCAGAACAGTTTTCTAATGGGTTGTGTGAAACAGTGTGTAGTGGTGAAGTCAATGGACTGTGAACCTATTTTACAGATTAGATTACTTTTGTGGTCTCATAAGTACTCAAAATAACAAATACTTGTGACCAGACAATTCTACTGTAACACATAAGGTGCACTTACATAACATTAAAGTTGGAGTATGGTGTGCTCTGAGTGCATCAAGAATAATGAGGCCCATCTTCTTTTCAGATACAGTGAATGCAGAAGGATAAAGTGGATGAATTCTTGCACCATTTTTTAAAAATATAAGTGTTAAGGAGAATGAGTACATGTTCTTCCAGCAAGGCAGTCTGGTAACTGCCTATACAGCCAATAATTCAATGGCTACTTTACATAACAGCTTTGGGAATATGTAGTTCATTAGTCGTGTTTCATGGCTTGCTTGTTCATCCTGTTTGACATGTGACTGTCATCTGTGGGGATGTTTCAAAGAAAGTATTTCTGAAAATAACACATACACACACATGATGACTGTGAGGAAGTTATTTGGTGTTCAGTATTGGAAATTTCTGGGCAAGAAGTTTAGTTTCTATAACATGTTTCATAGTTGCCAGGGATGTCTGAGGGTTATGGAAGGTCATCTTTAACAGTTGCTTTAATATGCATTGAGTTATATTATATAGAAATCTAGCTGGGATAGCCTAGTCTGTATAGTGACTAGACTACAGGCTGGAAGAACCAGGTTTCAAATCCCAGCAGGGGCATGAAATGTATCTCTTCTCCAAAACATTAGACCTGTTCTGTGGCCCACCCAGCCTTCTGTTCAATGGGTAATAGTGACTTTTTTGCTGGGGTAAAGTAGCCAGGGCACAAGGCTGACCACTCATCTCCATCTAATTACAAGGTTAAGAGTGGAGTTATACCTCCACTGCCCCTGTATGTCTTCATGGCCTGTACAGGGGCAACTTCATTTTACTTTATTTTACTTTACTTTGCGTTACTTTACTTTACTTAGTTTGTGTTATATTGTATAATGCAGATTGTCATAGTTCATTCTATGAGGGGCTTTTGCTTTAATATGGACACTCTGTGGATGCAGCTACTTTTGTCTAACTCTAATATTCAGTTGGTTGTCCATAATTGTCCTAGCCATCTTTCAATCCCCTAAGGTAAGATTGTCATGCAGTTCCTCCCATCCATAAAATTCAGCAATGAGCAAAATGCAGCCCATCTGTCTTTGCAGTGCAGCTAGCAATCTAGTTTCAGAAACACCAAACATGGCTATTAAATTCAGTAAAGAATTATTTTATGTGCACTTACACAAAAAGGTAGAAAGTAAATTTTGTGATACTACACTTCTTGACCTCTGTATACTCTGTTTACCTCATGATAAGTTTCCATTGTTCTTTAAACATATGTGACAAATGTTAAGCCTTTTTGGAAATATTTCACTAGGGAACAGTTCTTTTCAGTGGTGAATATTGTGACCAGTCCATACAGAACTTAATTCAATGGAGCTTTCTCTGTGTTTCAGCTTCTCAAATATCTCTATATATTAACATTTTAATGACTAATAGGCAGTGTCAATTTTGTCACTGAAGTTCTTTTATCGTGAACACTGTTAAACAGTGAATAAAGAAATGCAAGACAAAGCACAAATTATTTATGTGGCTCAGTTCATTTTACTGATGATTTATTTTAAAAGCAACACAGGTAAGGACGTACTGCATAAGAGTGGTTTCAAGTGTGACTTGTTGAATTGAAATTTCCAAAAATTAATTTCCAGTAAGGTTTTCTGCCCCAATATTGGCACTGTTGACAACAGGGTATTATCATTAGGAATACAAATGTAAAAAAATTTGGTTATTATTAATAATCTGGCCTGCAAGCATTTTCTCTTGATTTGGCCCTTGTGCCCAGACTGTTTCTCACCACGGACATAAATGGAAGTGTATCAGGTGAATGAGTTAGAATCTATTTAATTTATATGCATCAAACGTGTTTACCATCTTCCTTGTAATTAATTTCTCTGCAGTGCATACCATAGCTCATTTTCAAGATGGTAAAAAATTTGTTTGAGGCTTCTAAGAAAATCCAGTATCATACATATTGTACCTTTGAGTTTAATTTTTCAGGCACGACAAGATATTGTTCTGCAAACTAAGAATAAATATGTGTATTGCAGAACTTGTGATTTAGCGTCACAGAAATCAATAATGCAATTTGTAGAGAGATTTAAATCAGGTAAGTTGCTGTTTGTATTTGCACATATGTTCTGTAAATTATTTTGTTAATAGGGATAGCTCAGTTATTGTAGTCACTGTGTGGTGGGTTTTGATTCCCAGCAGAGGCAGGGCTGTACTGTAAGGCACTGTGCCCATGCTTTCTTTTGTTTGCACAAAGCCTTCTATCCAGTGGGTGCCAGGGACACTTCTCCAAAGGAAAAAGTGACCAGAGCATGAACATGTGGTACCAAGGCTAGGAAAGTGTGGAGCTGTCCTTCCAGTCCTCCGTATGTGATCATGTTGTGATGTTTGGTGCACCGGAATAAGAATATTTTGGCTGCTGTTAATTCTGTGTTATGCTGTGTGATCATGCTGTCATAATTTAAACGAATTGTTACCGGATTGTACAAAAGGAGAACATTATAGTCTAATACTTAGTTCAGGCACCATATTGCATGACATAATGTTTGTAATGTGTACATTTCATTGTACATATTATTTGCATAGCTTGTCTTATTTGTTACAGAACACAAGGGACTTGATATCTTGATAAATAATGCAGGTGTAATGAGATGCCCACACAGCCAAACAAAAGAAGGCATTGAGATGCAGCTTGGCGTGAATCACATGGGGCATTTCTTATTAACCAATTTGTTATTGGATTTATTAAAGGCAAGTATGCCTGTTTGTGTGTAAGTGCACGTATGTGATATTGGGGTGTTTCTATATAGAAAGACTTAGGCAGATTCACAGTTTGATGCTCAGAGTTTACCCATCTACTAGCCTCACACTTGAAAGGGCCTTAAAGTGCAGTCTTTTCACATGGAGGCCTCAGTTCTTCTTGGATGTGGTGCTGCTTTGCTGGGTGATTGGTGCCCGTTGTTTTAAGACATATCCAAGAAGAATGGAGATGTCCCTTTTTAAAAGCCACAAAACTTCATTATCAAACCTTGTAGATATAAGTTATAGTGGGATGTCATATTTAGTCTCTTTACTATGAAATGTTTTGCACCATAGTTACTAAACATTACAACAAAAGCCAGAGAAAATCCCCACACAAAGTGATGTACACCCTTTCAAGGCATATCAGGCCTGTAGTTTAGTGAAGGTACATTTCTGCTTCCAGGGGTGTAGCTTGTTGGGCGTGTGTGTTTGTGATGCAACTGCCCTTGGCGGCAGGGTCAAAGGGGTGGCAAGTTTAGTGGCAAAATGAATATTTTAAATAAAACAGATGTGAAGTAGCTCTCAAAAATTTAAATCATTGAAATAAAGTAAGTTCCACAAATAATTGTGACTTTTGTCAAGTTGGTGTTAGTGATGGCTGTTGTGATTATTTGCCCTGGGCACCAAACAACCTAGCGGTGCTACTGTCTGCTTTGGCTCTGTTGAAAAACATTAGGAGTGGTATTATGTTTCTGTCTGCAACAGGTTCTCTTTTGTCTGACATAAACCCACTACAACATTGTTTTGCAACCTTTGCTGTTAACTCTTAACTACTTAGTATGGGGACCATCACTGTGACAAGTCTGTGGTGTGCATGCATCTGTGGATAAGGATTGCCTGAAAAGTCATTTTGCATACTGAAATGTATAGGGGATAACTACTACTTTCTTAAGATTGAAGAACAATCTATGTTACGTGGTCTGACTATTTCATAAGGCAGAGGAACAGTTAACATCCTACAAACACCTACACCATTACTTAAGTAATCAAAAGCACCTTTGTAATAGGCCCAGTTTCTATATGACAAAAATTTCTGTGTTAGGGAGACAAAAGATGGCAAGTAAAATTTTCATGCCAACCATATGGATATATACATCATTAAATAAGCAGAAGTGATTAAGTTATTTGTTTCAAGATTTATAAGGAAAAATTGTGCCTACAGTTAAGCCAGCATAATGACAAATCTTCAGCCAATAACATGCACAAAATGACATATCTTCATATGTGCCAGTAACCATCTGGATACCAAGACTTTACACAACATTACATAGTTCATAAATGAATAAGTGAGATGTAAGTATGTTGTTTCACTAAAAAATGTATAATATTTTGTCATACTATTCCTTAAATTATAATGGAATAGTGGTCTGTATGACTTTTTTTTGTGTACAGGCTGCATTGTTGGGTCAGTATTATGTTTTATAAGTTCCTGCCAAGTTAAGATGTAACTGAGACTGTCATTCATCGGCACTTTGCGATTATGAAGTATCTTATTACTGTTACAGTTGGTATGAACTGCATTAGTGTATGTAGTGGCATACCATGTGGCTGTAATTTCAGACTGTGCCCTTATGTATGAAAAAGATTAAGACAACTTAAAAATTTAGGATTATTTCAGTTCCTTCAGTGTCATTGGTAGTTGTGATGTTTTATCTGTTACACAAATATAGCATTGAATGAATTGTGAAAAGAGTGGGAGAACAAATTTTGGGCTGTTTTCTGTATTTGGAAAGACTTAGTAAAATTTTAAAAATGAAAAATGGTGCTGTAATCAGGCCTGCATGAGTCCAAACCTTGAGCAAGTACGTAAATGCAGTCCTGCAGTACCCCGGTACTCTCGAAAAAAAAAATAATTTGCGTGCTAGAAGAGTGAGTTATAAAACACCTGTTTGTAGAATTCGTGGCAGATGAAGTCATAGTCCCCTCCCCCCCAAGTCTCTGTTTATTGTTTTACAACTTCTGTGATAAGCCTGTTGAAGCTTTTTTCCTTATGGAAGTTGTTTCTTCTTCTTCTTAGTGCCCGTCAGCTTATGCACCAAATGCACCCCAGCCTTATACTTATTGTGCAGCCCTAATGTTTCTTTCAGCACAGCCTCAATAACCCTGTGCCTCGTATGAAGAGGCAAAGGTCCCTTACCGAAGCTGTGCTCATATCTTTCGGTTCTACAGTCGGCCTCCCAAAGACATTATAACACTGTCAAGCCATCCCCTCATAACAGCGAATAATGTGCTGCACTGTTTCAGTCTCCATCACATGAAAGTTGCTTCCATCAAGCCAAAGATGTGTCACAGTTTTTAAGCTGGCACAGAGTGAAACCATTAAGATAACTGGGATGTGACACCATGCACTCTGATATATATATATATATATATATGTGTGTGTGTGTGTGTGTGTGTGTGTGTGTGTATATATATATATATATATGTGTGTGTGTGTGTGTGTGTGTGTATACATATATATATATATATGTGTGTGTGTGTGTGTGTAAGGAAGATTTCATTTTTCCTGATTTACACTAAAATTAAATACAGCGCCTGTTATTGACAAAGATGGGGAGGAAGAAAATAGGATTTTCCTTTACCGAAATCATATTTACCATTTTCATTTTAAGTGAAATTTGCTTCCAGAATCCTTACGAAAACTCAGGGTTCCAAGAAACGCCGTCTGAATGCCAGTGTTCTAAGAGACAAGATGAAATTCGTGGGTACAAAATAAAAATTCATTTCTCAGGTTGTGTAATAATAATAATAACAATCCCATAGATATTCAAAACACCACCCAAGTTGTAACTCTAAAAATCCCCTTCATTTATTATGTTCAGGCTCCTTTGTCCAGCATATATATACTTCATCCATGAAACCTCAACTTTCATTTCGTCTGGGGTCTCAGCATCATCCGTTTGTATTACTAACTAAAGGCTTACTTCCAGTAATGTATCTAAATGACCTTACGCTCTTAACACTGCTTCCGCTCTCCCATGTGAAGTAATGGGACACAGAAATACGGATAATACACAATTATTACGGCTCACATTTTCTTTTGTCTGATATACGTGTTTCATTTGCAAGTTTAACTCCGCTTAAATTAAACTATAAATGAGCATAGCTAAACCAGGGTGAAAGTTTCAGTGACGTAGTCACTTACGTCATCGTTATTCCCAGTGTCCTGTTACGATTAAGTATTAAATATTAGCTCTTTCCCTTATTCGAAACAAAGGACACCGACATACGTAACACAGTTTAAACACGAAGTGGCTGTTACTAATGTGTGTAGTGGAATTGTGAATTGAAAATTAAAACGTTTTTAGGAGAAAGTGAATTTTAATCTCCCATTATAAGTATCATAAAGTGTAAAACCTACGGTGCCCGCTTTGTGGAACATTAAACTCATGATTGACTACCTACCTCAAAATTTTAAGTCAAATTATTTTGAAAGGAATTTCTGCCAATGTGCACTTCAAGAATATAACGAGGAGCCAATTGATTTGTACTCCTCATCCAATATTGTGCGGGTGATAACATCGAGAAGAATGAGATGGGCTGGGCATGTGGCGCTTATGGGTGAGGAGAGGGGGTGTATAGGGTCTTGCTTGGGAAACCGGAGGGAAGGAGACCACTGGGGAGACCTTGGCGTAGATGGGTGGATAATATTAGGATGGATCTCCAGTAGGTGGAATGTGGGTATATGGACTGGATTGGGCTGGCCCAGGATAGACAGGTAGCGGACGCTTGTGAGTGCGGGAATGAACCTTCGGTTACGTGAAATGCGGGGAATTTTTTGACTAGCTGCAAACCAGTTAGCTTTTCAAGAAGGACTTTGAATCATGGAGTAAGTAAGTAAGTAAGTGACTTCAAGACTATGTTCAACATTTACCCAATTAGCTTGTAAAGTTTGCTGATAAGTCTCTAAACTGTCTCTTACGTTTCTTAGGCTTCGATGCAAAAAATATCTGAATGTACCTTACAACGCCTCATGCTGTTGTAAGTAATTTTAGAGGGAAAAATTATTTTACATATCACATACTTCATTAGGAGTAGTCTGGAGCTTACATTAAGCCACACAGAATCCACAATTTGTTTATATATAATTTAGTTAAGTAAAAAAAGCCAAATAAGGAACAGGAGCACAATATCTCCAAGTAGGTTCACTATGCTCAACATTTTACAGTGAAAACAGACACGCAAGTGCACGTTTTGTAGCCTGTACGTACAATAAGCACGTCAGACACAGAACTACACGGTGTACACTGTGCTAAGAAGCAGAAAGCAACAATTTAATTAACCCTTTGAAAACGGACAAAGGGAAGAGAGCAAAAAGGGATACCAACTAAACGAGGAATGACGTTTATCTCACGCTTACAAACAAATATTCAGGTTCAGCCTCAGAGAGAACAGATTCCGTGTCCACTAAAATTACAAAGTCGGAGAATGCTTTGTAGAGAAATAATTAGTCGCTATTGTTACATTTATATGTATAAACAAGACCATAAATGTACGTATAACATAACATTGAGACGCCTTCCTACAACCACTGTTTTGCAGACAAGCAATTAGTATTACATATTCTGAATGTGCGTTTTTAGGCTTAGGTACTCAGCGTGAAATGCGCATGCTCCGTATTTTCATCTGTGACCTGCCCGGCTGCACTATATTTTTCCACTTACCTCACAAACAGAATGATTACGGAAGACTTTAAGGTAAAAAGGTAAAGTTCAACCTAGAACAGGCCACGAAGGCCCAGAGGGGGAATAGAAGTATAGCTCTACTGTTTCCTTAAACTGGGCGCTAGATGGGGGTGTGTGGTCTAAGCCACGCCCCGGCCGCCTTACTCCCGGGAAAGACCCGGTACCCATTATATAGGAATCTGTACGGGCCCCAGGGCCGGGTGTGGACGGTCGCGAAAAACCTCGTCCCGACCGGGTTTCGATACCCGGACCGTCAAGCCGTAGCGAGTCGCTCTACCGACTGAGCTATCCCGACCCACTACGGCAAAACGTTACTGAACATAAAATATGTCTTCAGATTTTTTGTAAAATATTTGTCTAATACATTTCTCAATGTAAGAAGAATTAAGCGAGATATCTAATAAATGCACAAAGGTCTTCATGCAAGGTACCCGTTGATATTTTCACATTTTAATGAAACTTGAATTTTCGCGGCAGATATGCGAAAAATACTCAAGTGTCAAAATCCATTAAAATCCATCCATTGGGAGGCGAGTTGTTCCATGCGGAAAGACAGATGGACAGACATGAAGAAGCTAATAGTCGCTTTACGCAATTTTGCGAACGCGCCTAAAAACACGGAAGTACCCTCCACTGTGTGTGGAAAGTTTGAGTTTCTTAGGTGACAGTATTTGGTGCGTATGTTAGACAATTGAATTTAAACGGTCATTTCTTTGTTTATGCAACCATTTTCAATGAAATTATAATGGAACGTATGTAGACCATACCAAAAACTACCCAATCTTTCACGGCACTGATATTCATTACAGACCACAGATTTGAAATCGTAAGTTCTATATGCCAGGTAAATAAACCCGGACTGCGTTACACATGTCTGAAATATCGTGTCTACTAGTAATTTTACATTCTTCTATCTTACACTTTCATAAATGAGTACCAGGTGCATTTCCGGGGGGTAAAGGCGGCCGGTGCGTAAGGCTGACAACCTTACCACAATCCTGTGCCGTTGTCATCAAATCTGGGAACCTTAACTTCCTGGAACCCTCTGGACCACTCCAGGCATGTAACGGGACTGCTTTACCTTTTCAGCTCACACGTTATCAAGTTACCCGCACATTTTACACCGAACGCAGAACAATGTCGACGCCGTCTACCTTTGTCCTATCCGTGCACAAACGTACGACGTAATCAGAACAAGAATTTTTTAGTAAAAAATCTCGCAATATACCACAATAGTCAACCCGATGTTAAAAATTAAAAACAAATTCAAGACATAAGAGTGTCCCTTGAAAGCTGTTTGAGTGGCTGGCAGCACGTTATTTGCCTATTCGTTTATAGTCATGCAACTTAGCTCCATCTGCCTTGACCATATTAACAAGGGAGTGCACAAATGAAGATTTATTCCATTCAGCAAGCAGTGTTAATGGCATTAGAAAATCTAATTTACATATAACAAGGAAAATACCTGCCCTTCGCTCAGAATGTAGTGTATTTCATTTTTCTTTCTTTCTTTCTTTCTTTCTTCATCTTCTTTTTTCACTTCTTTGTATTGTTAGCATGGTCTCTTCTGGCTTTAAATGCTCGTTTCACCTTCTCCAGCGCCTTCCTCGAAGTCATCTTATTTTAGTACGTAATGACCTCTTTGCTAAACACTGATCAATATTGTTTATCCAAATTCTTCTATGCTCATTTTCCTTTTCTTTCATTTCCTTCCTGTTATTTACATTCTTAATATGATATAGTGTATTATAACTTTTAAATATCCTTCACTGTTTCGTATCCATTGATTGCATAATTCCACATCTTTTCTTAGTATCACAAGGTGTAGCAGTATTTAAAATTTCAAGGACGTTGCAGCAATTTAATTTAAAAAATAAAATTTACTCATAAAATATAAATATATCCGAATACTTTAATGTCCCTATATCTGTCGATGAAAATTCACACACTGGCACTATTGTAAAATAAACGTCATTCTTCTATTGGGCCGCATGGAAGACAGGAAATAAAATGCGATTTCAGGCTTCCGCCGCGACGGAAATGAGACATGCGCTTGTACGGAATTTTACGCGGCGTACAATGGTAACCCCGTGCCGACGTTAAGGGACAAACATGTCAGTTCCTTCTTGAAGGGTCCCGTTTGAACGTTTAAGATGGAGCTGATAGGTTTTCCCGAAAAATCGGTAGGGAGTTGCTATTCTAAGCTGCGTAAAATCAGAGAAGAGCGCAGACGTCAGGTGTGTGTGTGTGTGTAGTAGTAGTAGTAGTAGTAGTAGTAGTAGTAGTAGTAGTAGTAGTAGAAGTAGTAGTAGTAGTAGTAGTAGTAGTAGTAGTAGTAGTAGTAGTAGTAGTAGAAGTAGTAGTAGTAGTAGTAGTAGTAGTAGTAGTAGTAGTAGTAGTGACTGTGCGAATA
>Ga0123354_10006166_pt1 | contig 17726 bp, 12 predicted proteins | sample TergutLab28metaG_2_FD_97872 | JGI IMG/M metagenome (GOLD analysis project Ga0123354, IMG submission 97872) | Labiotermes labralis P4 segment gut microbial communities from Petit-Saut dam, French Guiana - Lab288 P4 | ecosystem: Host-associated > Arthropoda: Insects > Digestive system > Gut ...
GTGTGTGTTCTTATAATAAAACCAACTAGATGCACTAATTTCTCAAATTTATTTTTGGAGTGAAATTCTACATGTTTCGGACAGTTCCTCCGTCCATCATCAGGAGTTTCTCACTGTACACACAGCAATGGTATATGTCATACAGGTTTGCTGTCGGCTTGCGAGCAGGATCAGGATGGAACAGCAGTTCCATTCCAAAAATAAATTCGAGAAATTAGTGCACCTAGTTGGGTTTATTATAAGAATTTATCACGAGGCACGGTCACATGAACGTCAAAAGTGTGTGTGTGTGTGTGTGTTTGTGTGTGTTCAGCAACGCAGTGTCTTTTTCAAAAAGTCTAGGAAACCCCCTCCTTTTAGTCTCTTTGTGACTGCAAATAATAACTGTGGAGAAAACCTGGAACTTGCTTTCGATATACTACAGCTATCGTGACAATGTTAGCCGAGTTGATACATTTCGAACTGGGAAGTTTTGTAACGAAAAGCAGTCTTTTGCATTTTGCTCCTTACTGTTGTTTCCCTTTCGACCTATAGCATATACTCCCTCAGTATCGATGGGAAGTGACATTTGTCATGTAGTTTCGGCCGTCTCTACTTTAACTGTTTTAAAAATGGTGGGGGGGGGGTGGTATGCTATGAAACATAGGTACCTCATTTCCCAACCTACAGTGCCTCATAATCCAGATGATCCGACTCGATACAGTGTTCGTAAAATCCAACTAGATGCCACTTATTATTTTATTGTACTTCTTATAGGCTCAACATGTTTCGGGCACTACTATGCTCATCATCAGGAACTCGCGACTATGATGTTGATTACCACATTGGTCGTTTCGTTCTTGGCTTACTGTGGGTTGGAGGCTAGGCGCGGTTAGCCTGGAGTAGTGTCCGGACTGCAGGCTGCCTGCAGGCCGGACACATCAAATTGGTAAAATCCGATGTAACGAATATTAGACTTTTAAGCGAAGCGGGTGGGTAAAATAATTATGCAAAATTAGTATGGAACCAGTAGTACATATTCGTCATCCAGGATACACCTAGATTTAATTCGGTGTCACAGTCACTACATAGACCATCGCAGCTACAACTTGAAGGGAGCAATAAACCAAAATAAACTGAGTTTTCATCAACACCTAAGTGAAAATCTCGAAACTGTAACTTGAGGTGCTCAAGAGCCTGAAGAACTATTTTGTAATAGCAGTTTATTTTTATTTCTTAGAAAATATCTTGCAAACATTTGATCAGCTTTTTTATATGTCTACTTCAGGTCCACTATGATTCCGGTTCGAATTCTTCACTGGATGATACTACTAGGGCTGTTTCTCCCTGGAAACTCTGTCCTACTCCAAGCACCACGTGACACTACCTTCTTCGAGAGACACCTGCTGAAGGGAATTGTAAATATCAGCGTCACGTATTTCACAAGCAGCAGCCCGTTGGTGATATTAACAGCAGACACGTGGCATAACAGTAATTTGCAGAACAACCTTGGAGACTCTCTGTTTAGAGATATACATGCTGTCACGAATGGGCCAGTTCTGACTTTCAGTACCAACACAGATAAGCCTATAATGGGAAAAGCTATGAGAAAATATGGTGGAGTAATTCTCCTGTTGAATGAGGAAGACGCCCGCTACGAAGAAAATATTTTACTGAGTATGTTCTCAACGCTTTCTTGGTGTTCAATTTGGAATCCACGTGCACGTTATGTTGTTGCTTCAACAGCCGCACCGACCTCGAGACATGGCCAGCATGCGAGAGTTGTTTCCATTTTAAAACATTTTTCTGCTATGGATATACTAAACGTTATTCTTCTCATACAAGAACCGGTCCGGAGGAGCAATTCTGAGATAAGTTCGAAACCACTTGCAATTGATATTTTTACTGTGTCACAGCACAGCCCAGCGAGAATTTTCAGTGAGACGTTAGATTTCACTTTCGTCGATCGATGGGTGAGTGAAGAAGGAAGAACATGTGCAGGGTTTAGGAACAATGCCATTCTGTTTCGATCACAACCGATAACCGACATGAGAGGGCGTAATGTGTCAATGGACTATGACGAGTGGCACCCTCTCGTTATTTCGTCAGACAGGAATGACAGCGCCATGTCCACGCAGAATCTCGAAGGCATCGAGATACGTCTAATGAAAACCGTGGCAGAACATACGAACTTCACTGTCGACTTTCGGAGATTTAAAAAGGGTTTCACAGGTGATGGATACTTTGGAGCTAAGTGGTTTGAAACAGGCAACATTCCTTGTGTCGACGCTACTTGGACGCACTTCACTGGAGCAGTTACATGGTTTGTTCCCAGAGAAAGAGCAATTCCTCGTTGGCAGGGTCTCATTAAGATATTCAACCCAAGTTTCTGGTTACTCATATTTCTGGCATATGTGTTAGGCTCACTCATATTCTGGGTACTTGGTAACACTCATGCAGGTGAAAAAGAGACCGCGTCGTTCAGGAATATTATTCTGATCTTTATGAACACGATGGGCATGATGGTGTCGGAATCTATTTCCAAGAAGCCGAAACATATAAGAAGTCAAATTTTCTTTTTTCTATGGTTTTTACATTGCATGCAAATTAACAATGCCTATCAGTCATCGCTAATTGGATTTCTCACAAATCCTGGTGTCTTACCACGTATAAATGATCTAGATAGCTTACTGGAATCTGGTGTGTCCTTAGGCATTCAAAGTGGCACGCAATTTTACTTTCGTGACGCATCAGATCCCCGTAATAAGCGTATACTGAAATCATATATAAAGTGCAATGAGAAAAATATGGACCCGTGTTTAAACAGAATGGCTTATGAAGGTGACCTGGCAGTTGCAGGGGGAAGAGTAGGTCTTGAATTCTTGGCACATACAAAGTATAGGAAGGATGGTAAACCATTATATGTGCCTTTTGAGGACAATATACAACAAGGGCATATGGTTATATACCTGAAAAAGGGCAATATTTTGCTGGAGCGGATTAATTCCATTGTGTTAAGATTGCGAAATGCTGGCATTATTGACAAGTGGGTTAATGATATAAGGAGGAAGTTTGGAAAACATTTCGATAGCGCACTACTTGACGACGAATATTGCGTTTTGACACTGGCACATCTTGAAGGAGCATTCTACCTGCTGTTGTTGGGTATGCTCTTCAGCATAACCGTCTGGTTACTGGAAATCATTTCTTACTTCATTGGTCACAGATTTATAAAATAGTGATAATTCACTTGTGACATAAAACATATATATACATTTAACAATTCACGGTTTTGTTACACTTTCGTGAGGGAATTATTTTGCTGCTGAATGCTGCTAAAACAGCGCCTTATGTGAGATAAAAATTAATGGCTAATAATAATAATAATGTGTGTATGAATACTAAAGTGTATGAAAACAACCCACAAATAACTTCTTTTCCTTTTTACGTCCACACTTTCGATGATTAAGATAGGTAGCCTTTTTAAATTCGAATGTTTGGTCGTTTGCTTGTCGGGGTAGAAGTTCTGAATTTTACGATAGAATTAATTGAAAGTACTGCATTATTAATCTAAGCTCTTATTAAATTAATTAAAATACTACTTCAATGCCTGATATATGTGGTGGACCGAACGTCGCGATAGTGTGTTTGGCGTATCCTGAGTTGTATATGGAGTACCGAGCTCAGATCTCTAAAAGCATACCTTCTATCATAATTGGGATCTTTCATTTTTTTCACAGTCCTTCCAAGATCGGTGACAGATTACTTCAGATTTCCCATACACCTTTAGATAATTACATAGCGAGACTAGTCCATGGATAACTATTAGAACGAATGTGGAAAAAGTACCTAATTTTATGGTGAATCTGGTGATGTGCGTCAAACCATGTTAAGTCACACAGACACGGATATCCTAAAATAATACGCGCTGTGAATGAGATATGAACTCGGCATAAGACCGTTTCGGTCTTGCATGCCACCGACTCACACTTGTTCTTATTAAATGGTCTCATCTGTGTCCGGAGGTGGTTTTAAACCGTGAGTAATATTTTATTGCCGCAAGTAAAATGATTTATTGTAGATTTAATATCCAAGTGCGGACGTACATTGTCCACTTCGTTACATGCATAAATACCGGAACAAATATCCTAATCTGCCAAGGTCAAGGGTCACGACTACTGGGTAGTTGCAATGTTTGGTATGATCAGTCACAATTTGCTTGTTCTGTGCTAACATCCGGGACATGTGCGACAAGAAAGGGTACAAGAACGAAACAACAGAAAAAGAATGAAATATGTCTTTCACCTACACATTTCCACACACATACACAATAAGTAAGGGTGTGTTTTACACGGATGCAAATTTGTTATTATATTATAACGTCCTCCCAACCTCTAGAGCTTAATTCCTATTCTTAATATCATTGTATACATTCTAGTGTTGTGGGCGAAGTATATACATGAGTTTGCTGAAGGAACACAATGAGTGTTGTCAGCGGAAATATAGTGTTACACCGCGGGTGGTAATATAGTTGGTACATCGAGTCATCTTCCAGTCCGCAGAGTGAAGGTGAAGGCGAATTTCACAGTGCGGCTACTTCACTTAGCTTGCACTTGGAGGATAATGACGGACTGGACACTAGCAGTAAGAAGAATTTGCATTTATGATTCGGTCGAGGTGTGTAACAAAGATTGACTTGAGATAATCACAGTTTTGCTGGACACTGGCCGTGTTATGACTTGCTATTCTTACGGACATTGCAGCATCATAATGACGGCCTATTCTCGTTGTAAATCTTAAACTTCCTCACATCACATTATCTGTCCTTAAGGCTTCTACTTATATTAACACAGCAACATCAAGTTCAGGTTTCAGTGTTTCTTCGTCAATGTTTTTCAGTTTTTTTTATAAACTCTTCTTATAAACATTGATAACTGCCATTCCAAGTTTTTCATTAATAAGAACATTAATTTTGGGTTGAGAACCTCTCCGAAAGAACACTCGTCTGTTGGAGGATACTACGTAAGTGGATATAAAAGAAACGTGTTTGTAATATTCGTCGCGTGAACATGACCAATTTGGCTAGGGATAGACGCCAGTGACAGTTTTCAACATAATCATGAATGTTAAACGTATTACATATTTTAGAGCCTTTGAAGAAGAAAGGCTTTTCGATATGGAATCAGTTAGGTCTGCAAGTCTAAAAATGCTCTATGCGTGGCGAATATTCAAAAAACGCGAACACAAAAACAGTTTAACTGCTCCATATCTCATCCTTTTGGTAGCAAATTTTTTTTTTATATCTAACAAATTAATTCCAACAGAAAAGAATATGAAAACGGAAAGAAGACATAAGGATTCGGCTGTCCACACTGGGGTACACTTCTTCGGTTTTGCCTTGTGACATTCTGACAAGTCTAAAGTACTGAAACTAATTGAAACGTAAATTCTTGGTGCGAACTATAATTTATTCCCTGTAATTTCTTACTTCTATTTTTGATGACATAAGTTGAACCCCCCGTGAGGGTCGGAAAGCAAAGAAGTGCAAAATTCACTTCTTTATTTATTGTTCAGTGGTATGAATGCAGTGTCTGTTGACAAATCGCAGCAAAGCTGGGGCTTGAACCAGCTGCTGAGGCCAACAGTCTCACTGATTATCATTATTACTGTGAATACGAAATGCTTGGAATAAATAAAAAAGATTGCTTCGCCGTGACTAAAATTGTCTCCATTGTCTGCTAGATTGCAGCTGAACAGGGTTGTCCAAATAGTAGTTCAGGGATTTAATTTTATGTAATGCAGCGAAAATAATTCTGAGCGACGAAAGAAATGAAGGAGTCAGTATATTTGAATACACGGGAAAAGATATAAGCCTTAACTGACTTAATGATTTAAAACAAAACTACATGATTTACTATACATATATGGCATTATTAGAAGAATGTTGGGTATTAGGGTAACAAAAGACTTTTTAAAATTGCACACATTACTAGTTGTCATCAAACAGCTAGACCGATCGGAGTGTCGGATCTTAAACACAATACACGGCAGCCAAACTGAAGTTCCTGAGGATGTTGCGGATTACAGAATTAGGATATATTTCAGGCACCAAGCACTGAAACAAAGATAAAATATGTTTAACGTCATGGATAATATGTCTGAATGTCGAATGAATTTTTTCCACCATTAATAAGGAGGAAATGAAAGCAGAGTTTTCTATACTTTTTAACAGCAGAGTAAAAAAAAGTAGATAAATATTGGGTGACAAAATACAAAGAGGTCTGATTTGAAAACGTGGATATAAAGAGAGAAGTAACAGTGGAAAATGACGAGGACGACGACGAGGAGGAGGAGGAGGAAATGAAGGAGAGAGAGGAGGAGAATGATGCTCGGATAGGTACGGGGAAGGCAATTTGACTAGTTTCTGCTCTAAAACATGTCATTAAAGCTCTCAGTGCATTACTGATCGAAGATGGGAAGAAAGCACTTGAGATTCACAGCTGTAAGTAATGTAGTAATGTAACACTGTAGCAGTTCGTCAAGAAATACAATTCTACATAAGCATTGCTTTCATGTGGCTCAGTCGGCGACTTTATTAACAAAGGTGAGCGATTATTTGCCATTGAAACAGGGGCTATGGCGTAGAGATTTATTCTCTTGGTTAGGTAAACTCGTCTGAGAAGTCAGATAAGCCAATGCCTTTGTCTGTTACTCTCTCTGTTGTCTCATACTTAGTTGGCTATTTTCTTTTCGACTTTTCTGAGGCAAGATATTAAAAATGTAATACGGCACAATTTTGAATATGTCCACCAAAATATTATCTTGAAATCTTAAACTAATGGCCACTTTACCTTTTAAAACGCACATGTCAGAGAGTCCAAAATTTCAGGAACAAAATAGCCCCACAGTAAATTATGAGGGTAAAAGGTAAAGTGTTCCCGTTACAGGCCGGGTGTGGCCCAGAGTGTGGGTAGAGGTATAGCTTTACTCTTCCATGACTCCGTCACTAGAAGGAAGTGAGTGGTCAGCAGCACGCCCCGGCCGCACTTTACCCCCGGGAAAGCCCCGGTACCCATTTTACAGGAGGCTGGGTGGGCCCCAGGGCCGGTCTGGAGGGGCGGAAAATCTCGTCCCCACCGGGATTCGATCCCGGACCGTCTAGCCCGCAGTCAGTCGTTATACCGAATGAGCTACCCGACCCACTATATTCTGATGGTATGAAACCTAATATACGTAGCAGCCATACCTGAAATGAATTATGATGCGCTTAAATTTTCTTCAAGTGACTATTATTTGCCTTTCCGCCATTGTTAAGATTTACATCGTGTTTTACTGTTAAATTCGTAACTGTTCCTAGTGACCTGTTCTACCCGGATTTTGCGACACCAAAGTTGTACACTAATTTTCGTGTCCCGCAATAACACGGCCAGATTCTTCGTTAATGGTAATAAGATACACGCACTAACGCTCCTCTCTGAGTACTGTGAAATATGAGGGCTCTTAACCGTTCAAGAAAACAACTGTCGCTTCATGGAACACATGTCTTAATACTAAAACAAATTTACATTTTGACACACTGACTTAAGACAGTCTTGTTTTATCACACAAAAAAAAACCATATTCCTGAACTGAATTAAGAGAATGGGCGATGTAGCAGTGACGAAATATATTGTCTGTAGAGTATGAAATGAAATGCAATGTACCTTACACATTAACGCCATGATTCAAATGGTTACCTTCATGATTGATGTGTTTTGAATTGTATTATATCAGTTTGGAGAAATTAGAAGAAAGTTCCCTTGTTGAAAAGTTCTGCCATAGGATTCAGTTTTTCCACCCCTGTAATTCAGAACAAGCAAGAAGAGATGGCATCTTTGTGATAACAGTCAGTCTGTAGGAACACTCACTTCGTGGCTGCATACGTCTATTGCACGAAAATAATGGAGCAGTGTTATTATAATATCGATCCTTGTGGAAGATACCACAAGAACTTGATTTAATTGTTGTGGAATGAAAAATAAAGCCAGTCATTGCGTCAGTTCGATTGGCATTTAATCACCCTGAAATACTATATTCTGTTTTGTTTCTTCTTGCAACATAACTGTTGTGACCACAGAGAAAGGAATATGGAACGTTGTTCTTCTTCGCTGTGCAAGATAATTTTAATTGAATGGTGCCTGCTTTTCCTCCGTAACCACAATTTGTTTGGTAGACTGTAAACTGAGTGATCGTTCTTACGTGAAGCATTTCAGCACCAGGAAATCTTTGTTGTCGATAAAACATTTAATTATATACACCCGCATGTAACACGCTGAAATCTTAAATCCATATGAAAATATTTGTATTTCCCCACTTCACAGGAAGTATTTTGTTTTTCCATTAAAAATATCAGTCCGCTAATGACAAGTAGAGAAATAATCGCTGTGAAGTGTGAGAACTGTAAGAGACGTACAAATGCACTACTTTAAGGGTTTAGTTTTAAAGAAGCTGATATGTAATTTGTTTAGAAGAATGTATGGTGCTAAATATGAAAACGGGGAATGGAAAAGTCGGACGAATCGAGAACTAGAAGAGATGAGCAAAAGAGAAAATATAGTAAAATGGATCAAAGGGCAAAGGATAAGCTGGTTAGGTCACCTAGAGAGAATGGAGGAGGATAAGTTGTCCAAAAAGATCTTCACTCAAGAACTGGAAGGGACGAGAAGAAGGGGAAGACTCAGAAAAAGATGGAAAGAGGAAGTATAAAGAGATCTTCAAGTGTTGGGAGTGAGAAGATGGAGAGAGTTGGTGGCAGGTAGGAAAAAATGGAAGGACATTGTTTGACAGGCCAAAGCCCATAGTGGGCTGTAGTGCCAATGGAAGACGAAGAAGATATGTAAATTGGCCATCCTACATTTAAAATATTACAACATAAAAGAGAATACAACTGTTTGAAATCAACAGTTCACAACCATAACAGACTTATGGGAAGAAGTATCAGAAGGTCGCAAGGACTGAGAATATTACGCAGTAAGTAACTCTATAATACGTAAGATTCTCTTGCAAAATAATATTACAATGATTAACTGAATGACGGTGACATGGATAAAACAGATATATCAAATGACAGAAATAAGAACAGCACCAAATTTTTTGGGGGGGTCTAAGGAAAACCACCAGTTAGGAGATTTAGACGTTGATAGATGAGACGATAGTAATGAAACTGGTCTCTGAGACTCATGGTGTGAATGTGCATGTTGGATCGATTTGGCTCACAACAGGATGAACTAGTTGTTTTCAGCAACTGTCATTATCATCTGTATAGTCAAAACGTACCTTGGGGACACAAAAAAAAATTATGAACCAATCGAGGAAGATCCTGTAGAGTAGGACTTCGAAGTAATGCAGTAATGACGCAATGCCGTACAGTAGGTAGTTGCACTGGATGGACCATACTATTATCTTCTTAAATTTAACATTTTTAAACTTACTCTCTCCCAAATTTTAATTCCGATCCGACAATTCGGCATCATAACTTAGAAGACAGTAGCAGGAATATATAAGGTTAGCTCTAAAGTAAAATTAACCCACGGTCACTTTTAAAACACAATGTGACAATAATCAAACTGCCTAATAATTGCTGAAATCCTAAAGCAGGGTGCTGGTTTGTGGTCTGGGTTAGAAACAGGAATACCCCAAAAAGAGTAACCTCTGTATATGAAACATTACCCCAAACAACAATAGAATAAAGGGAGATAACCAAATACTTGTGTCTGACAGTATAAAGAACAGTGCTAATTATATACACAAAGTGCATTATTATTAAAACATTTACCTTGCCCGCATAATTTAGAATGTTTTGTGGTTATCAGAATAAACAGTGATTATTTTGCTAAACAGTATTAAGGGGTTGGTGTTCGTAATGTCGTAAGTGTCTCATTTCTTTTAACAAATAATGAAGTTCATCTTTAATTAGACAATCAACATTGCGGAGCCGTTACCAATTTGCAGCTGGTGTGAAATGTGATGCAATTTCTCCCTCCAAAATATGTCGCTCAATTCTCCAGTGTCTTTGCCCTCTCCGCCTAGAAATGCTTCACAAAAGGCGCGACGTAAGATTAATTTATGTTAATAAAAATCCAACCAGATGCAACAGTATGCAGATATTTATTTACTGCAAAGTCACTCTACATGTTTCAGGTGTCACAGCACCCATCATCAGGAGTACTAAAAACTTCCCTCCAACGTGGCCTGATCAGGCCACGTTGGAGGGAAGTAGCTGTACCAGTATTATGACCTGTACCGGAGGCTGCGGTTACAGTTTTTAGTACTCCTGATAATGGGTGCTGTGACACACGAAACATGTAGAGTGACTTCGCAGTAAATAAATATCTGCATACTGTTGCAGCTGGTTGGATTTTTATTAACATCGAATTACGATGCACGGAACCATGAGCTTAAAAAAATTAATTTATATATTTTTCTCTGATCGCCTAGGATAGCGAGCATGATTCAGTGTTGACAAAAATCAGTTATCCCAAATGCAGTACACTGTTGTGATGCAAGGAGCAGAGTGCCTGTCAGGAAGCCTGCAGCAGGAGCGTCGCTGAACTGCACTATTGGAAATCAGGCCACACTGTGCACAATAGTAACCACTGTAGTGGTGACCCTACGATCCCGATTGTTAAAGGAATGCCGGCGACCAGCTACGTGGGGTGCATGCCTCATGCTGCGATCAGTACACAAGACAAGACTAGGTGCTATATTGAACTTAGTCTCTTCTTCTTCTTCGTTTTGTGAAATACGTGGCTGATATAACAAAAGTTTTAGAAAACTGCAGTTTCACTTAGTAAATAAAAACGACTTTATTGAAAAGAATAATTTCAGTAGACTTTAACAGTCCAATTCCCACGTCGCAGGAAACTACCTGTGCGTTACAGAACCTGCTGACAGACCAATCTTTACTGCTTATTTTGAGAATGGTATGCAAAAATTAAACAAAACCTGCAAAAAACGCATTTATTTATTTTTTAAGCAGGTGGTACAATAAATATCGTCGTATATGTTTTATTATTTATTATTTATTATATTAGTACCGTCAATACACAACACATGCAAAGACCAGATGTATTAATACAACTGGGTTATATCTGGCGACATGTTTCGGCCGTTAACCGGCAATCCTCAGGCCAACAAGGAATAGTATTGTTAAGGTACAGTCAAATTGTTTGTCCAATGGGCCGGTTAACGGCCGAAATATGTCGCCAGATATAACCCGGTTGTGGTAATACATCTGGTCTTTGCATGTTTTGTGTATTGACGGTACTAATACAATAAATAGTTGACGGTACACAGCGGGATAGCTCCCTTCAAAAAAATGTTTTATTATTTTACATTTTTAAGTCAATTTCAAAAATCGTCAGAGGCGAGTTTTTGTGAATGCGGTAACGATGATTTGGACTCTAAGAAACGTGGAAAATATAACGACCCGCTGATCACCTCTTGGTTTATTAAAAAGTATTAGGCTCTACTGAACTACTCGTACTTGTATAAAACTTCAAAGCCAAAGTCGCTGCTTTGACATCAAGAGCTTTACACTTTGTTAACGTATGTTATTTATGGATATCCCGTGATTCCCTGCATTTGAGTTTGTTAAGTAAAAGTGGATATTTTGGGCGCAGCGTACGTACCGGTGATCCTTTGTAAAACCTGCAGAAAATAGAAGACCTGAAAGACCTAGGCGAAAAAGTGAATGAAAGGGTGAAAATAATTTTAAAATATTATAATGTGGTGGCATGGAATGGATTGTTCTGACAGAACATATATATATATATATATATATATATATATATATATGTGTGTGTGTGTGTGTGTGTGTGTATGAAACATCGGGTTTTATAAAATGCGGGAAGAACTTTCTTCCACGGAGTTGGTTGGTTGCTTAATTGATTATTTCGTTAAATAGTATGATTCTCAGAATAGGCTGCGTGTGTTTCCTCAGCAGCACTATCTCTTTGGCCTTCGTAACGGTTACGTAATGCACTTTTGCTAGAAAGGTGAAACTTTTTTAAATATCTGCAAATAAATTCAGGCTGCAAATAGTTAGCTATTCAAACATGTAATTTAAGAATTCTACAGAAATCGTTATGTGAATATTGTTTTGTACTGCAAATAAGGACAGTATGCTGGTAGCCCATATATTTATGTTATATTCAACGATGCTTTAATAGCTCAGGTTATGTAACGCCGAATATGACTACGGTTTGTAAACAGATGTAATTTGAGATTTTATCACAGCATTTATTTTGGAATCTGAGGGAAACCACGGAATTCTCAACAAAATATTCTGTGTGTCCCTCTCCATCGTATATAGAGACCATAAGTTCAATCATTTCCATGTTTATTGCTCTAACGTAACAACTTTAAGTGAACTGTAAGGCCGTTATTAACCATGATATTCGTCTTGCGGAATATCGCGAATCTTTCATTTTTTAAGTCTTCCTAGGACCAATGTTTTTTCCCCGAGCATTTTGTTTCTAAGAATCTGTAGTGTAACTTGTTCTATCAAAATTAACAGTCTTGACAGTGGATCTCCGATGCCAGATTAGAAGACTGGACCTCCCGTTTACAGATTAGGAATGCTACCTCATAGACCGTAAATTTCGATGGCTGTGAATCAAGACTGTAAAATACAACGCAAAGAATATAATTTCCTTCATATTATTTATGTACCGTAACGAAGTTTGACAGAAAAAAGAAAGCGACCGCACGGGCACGCAAAGTGCATCATCACGACAAAATTACTAATGCAGAGGGATGCCATTGTTAAGGGCAGAGCATGTTGTACTATGCTAACCAATGGATTATCACGTGATTTGTATAAGCTTTCATTGAAAATGGGTTGGGCTGTGCCTCCGTAAATAATAAGAGCACAGACGCCCAGATATCTCGCCCGTCTGTAATGCTCGAACGCTTTACGTCCTGCATCCTCTAAATGTCAGTACGGGGCCTCTAGATCCACCTGAATTGTACACCGAGACCCCAAGCCTAGCAATTTGACTAGTTTTGTGTTCACAAAATTAACCCCAAGGTTTCTCCTATTGCAATCCGTGACGCCATATAAAGGTAAAGGTAAATTTCACCCTAGAACAGACCACAAAGGCCCAGAGGGGGATAGAGTTATCGCTTTACTCTTTCAATAAGCTCGGAGTTAGATGGTGTGGGTGGTGAACGCCAGGCTCCGGCCTCCTTACCCCCGGGAAAGACCCGATATCCAGTATATAGGAGGCTGAGTGGGTTCCAGGGCCGGTCTGGACGGGTGCGGAAAATCTCGCCCCCACAAGGATATACCTTTTTCTAACACTTATATCTAAAGTTCTGGAGTCTGAAATTCATGAAAGTCACTGTGAGGAAGACCAACCGGTTAATACTGTTTATTTTATGATTTACATAAAACACATGAACAGTCTGTGTAGATAAAATTTTGGGTATTTCCATTCTAAACTGGTGCTACAAACAAAGTATGACCGGTACGCAAATCCTCTCACAGAATTTACACACTCGCTCATAGCGACCGATGGTGCTATCCACTCTGCAGTATTGCGCTAAAGCAGGTCTCCACTCGGCAGAGCGAATATCAATTGGTACAGAGCGACAGATGAAAACTCAGTTTCGAGATAATGGGTAGGTTTTCACCCTTTTTATAGGCCACGCAGGCCCTTAGGTTGAGTAGAGGTGTAGCTCTACTCTTTTCTAGGACCTTCCGGCACTAGGTGGGGGTGGAAGGGTCAGCCCCACGCTCCGGCAGTTTCGCGATAACACCCTCTGTATATTCATCACTGTAATTAAAAGGATTTAAAAACTGACATGACTGTCACACTTTATGGAGATACAGGAATCATTTCCCCAACTAGGCTTCATCAATTAAATAAATTGTTGTATTTTTTTTCAATTTTATTTCGAGTCTATAAATTCTCAAACTAATTCATGCCCTCACCTACAACTTCATAAATAAGAACTTCATTTTGTCGACATGTTGATATGTTCACTGAGTTGAAAGGAAGTAGAGTATTTTCACGAAAATCTTCACGAGCTCAGTCTCAACACGTTGTAGTTTTCACTTCCCTGATTTTTTTACAACGGCATGAATGTAAACATCAGCGTTATTATATTATCATCCACCATCGTATGTAACCAAACCACCGGATATGTTGATTTTTAAAAATCAGAACTGCATATACTTTGTGACTACCTCTCTCAAAGCTATATTACTGCACTGTGTAGAGTACTTCCAGCAAACGTTATTCCCAAAAGTTTTTAGTAAACCAGATAATTTGTCTTTTCAGCTGTTATAAAAATAAATACAGGTAAGATGAATTCTTGTCCACCTTAGATCGTCTCTTCGTCTGATCATGTTTGAAGTAATCTTTGTTATTGCTTAAAATAAATGTGTGCCTCTTGTACAGAAAAGTCAATTAGAAAGAGAATGACTGATAAAGAAAATGGGTCTGTGTTCTTTGATTACTTACAGCACATCAGGGTAACGCCTAGCGTAAAATTGTTTTGTAGTCTGCTCAAATTCCACAATACAGGCCAGGAGTTCCATTCGTTTCTCTTCCTTTGCATCAACAATAGATTTTCTAAACATAAGTAGGCCGATTCTGGTTTCCGCGGGGTCTAAGGTGTAGGTCTGCGGCAGCTCGCTTGCTGGGACGTGGGTTTGAATCCCGCTGGGGGCATGGATGTCTCTCTTTTATAAATATTGTGTGTTCTCAGGATGCAGGTCTCGGCGACGGGCCGATTCCTCGTCTAGGGGGGGTCCTACCGAGTGTCTTGTGTCTGCGTGCGATCTCGGAATTGCAGCATTGAGGCGGCCCAGGCACGAGTATGACTGTTGTGCCACTGTGGGGGGGGGGGCAATAGATTGTACGCTGTGTATTTGTAAAGATGGGCAGTCAGTGTTCCCGTAACAAGATGTCGCTTCAGCTGAGCGCATGTTCTGAAACAGTGCGTTGATACAAAGAAAATACGAAGGGCAACTGGAATTATAAACGCAAGCTTCATTTACAGCGCTACTTATTCCACGCATGTTCCGATCATGTTTCGTGTAGGAAGTCAGAACTGTTCATCCCTGCGGCAGTTATTAGTACTTAGATCGTTTCATACAGCTATAATGTGGGTCAGATGAGTGGGTGTGTGGGCGTCACTATTAACAGCAAAGCAACCAAATCAACAATTTAAGTGCAATCTAACCCACACGCGTGTGTGTGTATTTATATACATATATATAAAGGTAAAGCAATCCCATTATAGGACTGTACAGGCCCTGAGGTTTCCAGGAGGCTGAGGCACCCAGATTTCAAGACAATCGGCTCATGAAGGTGTTAAGGTTGTCAGCCTCCTTCACCCCCAGGAAATATTCCTGGTACTTATTTCTGTTATAGGCAGAGTTAACCCCAAGGCCATAGTGCGGCCGGAAGTTTTATGTCAATGAAAAATTCCAATGACACTATCGGGAATCGAACCCGCGACCTTCCGGCTTGTGACGCAGTGTCTCAACCAACTGTGTCACTGCGTGCCCATATATATATATATATATATATATATATATATACATACATACGTACATATTTATATATACTTCACACATATATATATACCTATATACATACATATTTATATATACTTCACAAAATGGAAATGGCGCTGTGAAAACACTCCAAAAACTTACTCCAAGGAACAGAATCCTTTTTGAGAAATTATCCTGTTCTCAGCTAGTCAAGAAATTCCCCGCATATTATGGAACCCGAAGGATAATTACGGCGTTTACATGAGCCCGTCACCTATCCCTATCCTAAGCCACATCGATCCAGTCCATATCCCTCCATCCCACTTCCTGAAGACCCATTTCAATATTGTCTTCCCATCTAACTCGTCAACACCTCCAACATCTATATGTCCCTATAAGATTCTTTAATGTTATGTACGGATATGGAACACATGAAGTGCCTTTGCATGTCAGTTCAGTCCTTTGTCAGGAGTGGCTTTTAATTGCTCACACATCGTCTTGCTTGTTCCGCGTTTTTCTGTTTCAGAGACAAAGTGTTCTGTTTGAGTTACAGTAGTTTTCGTAATTTAGACATACATTCACGACTAGGAAAGAATCAGACACAAACCGCAACGTAACACAACCACACTGAATTAAACATTTACGTGAGAGGAGGTAAAGTTCCATGCATTCTTAACCTTGATAACAGATGGAGGTGAGTGGTCAGCTTCACGTAGTGGTTGCTTTTCTCCTGAGCTAAGAATATGCGGTAGGCTTTGCTAAGCCTCAGAACTGGCAAGGAGAAGACGATGCAGAGATAAACGTCTGCCCGAACGGAAATTGATCCCCCGGTCATTCATCGCTACACTGACCAATCCTTTCCGACTCCGAGTATTACGAAATAACTTACTCTGCATGAAAAGACTAGGAATTTTACATTTTGTTTCAAAATTTCCAGAAATGAGTCAGCATCTCTGTTACTAAGATCGAGCGGATAATGACATGATGTGAAAGCGTTTTATTCCAAATGACAACAAACATTTGGAGCAGGAATAACGTAGTCAGTATAATGACTAGTTTGCGGGCTTGGCGACTGAAGAATTTTCGATTGACTTCCGGCAGGGGCAATATATACCATTTTCAAAATGTTCTGCCCTGTTCCGTGGCACACACAGCCTCGTGTTCCGTAGGTAAAGTAAAGATACAGTTCACCCTACATCAGGCCATGAAGGCGCAGCGGAGGAAGAAGTAGAAGTATAGCTGTACTTTTTCTTTAACATCGGCGCTAGATGTGGGTGTATGATCAAAGCCGCTCTCATGCCACTTTACCACCTAGAAAGGCTCCCGCTACGTATTAGACAAGGGGCTGGGTGGGTGCCGAAAATCTCGCCTCCACCGGGATTCGATTCCCGGACCGTCCAGGCCGTTGCGGGTCGCTTTACATGCTACTCTATCCTGGCCCACATTCAATGGGTATCGGAGATAATATTCCCTTTCTAAATCAGAGGAGGCGTGAAGCTGAACACTCACCTCCTTCTACTACCACAGTTAAGAACAAGTGAAGCTCCGCCTCCACTGCACATACGCCTTCAATTTAACAAGGAAAACTTCAACATTATCCGGGCAGTAAAGATAAAGGTTGCCAAAAAGATGGCCAGCGTCGTAAAGACATTCAGGAGCACAAGCGTCAAGTTTAACATAGTATATTATTCAGAAATATACGGAGTTTGGATGTTCATCCTCATGTCTTACAAACAAAACCACAATATCCTTTCCACATATGAGCCTGGACGGGCCTCAGGGATGACGTGGACGCAATTGTCGCGAAAAACCAACCCTTGTCTCGATGGGTATCGAAACCTTATCGTCAAGGTTGTAGATGGACACTTTACTCGGAGCGAATCTGTCAGTACATACCGCATATGTCTATAGTACGGGAACTAGTGCCATTTATAACCATTACAGAGACCATCAACCTCTGCAAAAGAACATACACTTACGCTGAACTCAATGAAATATTTTGCCAAGTGCTATCCAAAAATTTAAAGATCAAGATATATATAGAACTATAAATTTACCTGTTGTTTTGTATGGGTGCGAAGCTTGGTCGCTGACATTGCGGGAGGAAAGGAAGCTGAGGGTGTTTGAGAACATGGTTTTGAGGAGAATATTTGGACCTAGGAGGGACGAGGTAACGGGGGAATGGAGGAGATTGCATAAC
>Ga0123354_10006167_pt1 | contig 17725 bp, 7 predicted proteins | sample TergutLab28metaG_2_FD_97872 | JGI IMG/M metagenome (GOLD analysis project Ga0123354, IMG submission 97872) | Labiotermes labralis P4 segment gut microbial communities from Petit-Saut dam, French Guiana - Lab288 P4 | ecosystem: Host-associated > Arthropoda: Insects > Digestive system > Gut ...
AATGTGGCAGGCCGTTCATCTTTCCTTGCGGCGTGTCAATAGTCTGTAGGATTGCATTGTGTAGAAGGAAGGGGTTCGTAATCTGGTCTGCCACAGTGTTGATGTTTATGGACAATGAAACTCTCTCTCACTTGCCACATAATGACAAAAACACTATTGGATGGACGAAAAAATGGTTGTAGGAAGTGAGTTGAAGCCGTGGCGAGAGACACGGACTTCTGCTTTAACATAAAATCATCACTCACTGGCTGGTTGGGGAGGCACAGTGAGTGAGCTGTAGGAGTGGAGGATTGCATCCATTTTGCGGGTTGCTTGCTCATAGCGCCATTCGAATATATGCTTGAGTGATGTTTACAAATAGCCGTACTGACGGGGCAGATTAATTCCACACCAACTACTTATATAATTGAGAGTTGGGTTATTTATTTTCTTCAGTGGCAGAAGAAGATTGTGGGCCGACACAGCTTTCGTAAAGTAAAATTTCTCTGTACCTAAGCACCGTATTTGAAGAGGAAGAGAGATTGGATGTAAACCCACGCATTCTTATTCCTTGTACTAGACTTGTGCCAATAGTCGCATTCGCTCTCAGCTACTACAAACCCTTCAGGCGTTTGAATAGTTTTCTGTACTCAATATGTTTGGGAAGAGAATAAGCCCCTTGCTAGGAACTAAACCTTTGTAATCCAGCCCAAAGACATTCACTCTACTCACTCAATTACAGTAAATACTTCATGCTTTACTATTATCATTATCGGGCCAATTAGGATGGGGCTGATGGAACGTACATTAGAAATATATATATATATAAATAACGTGAGCACATAATATTTTATTTTATCTTGTATCTCAAGAAAAACATTATAGACCTGTGGACTGAATTTAACTAACTTAAAGTGGTCCATTGGCTTGCTGTTTGGAACATGGCAATGAATGTTCGCCTGAAAAAAATCAGGAACTCTTTTGACTAGAAAGATTTATACGGGATTATGTAAACTTAAGTACGATTGTGATGTTTTGGGAAGAAAATAGACGATAATGAAAGATTTTGTGCATTCTTTCGTTCTTGTGAAGAGATATGAGGGAACAAATATTCATCCTTACGATAGACTAGATAAGTTGACAAAGTCCAAGGCCTACATCAGGAAAATGAGTCAGATTCTTTACCATTACAAATTTTTGAAACTTGGATTCAGTCTTCGAAACGCTACATTTCATCCCCACACAGAGGCTTCCTTTTCGGACAGTGCATGTGTTTGTTATTTGTTTAGTATTTTCTAAAACTATTACATTCAATAAATTAACTCAAAGTACGTGAAGCAGATGTTGTTCATACTGTTCTTTTGACTTTTAATAGGCGAGCCACGGAAATGAATTTATGCTGCTGTAAATTTATTTTACTATTTTTCAACAATAATGTGCAAGAAAACACAATACAACAATATTAAAGACTGTAATCAGTCAGAAAATGTGGAAACATTCAGGACATATTTGTACTTAAACATGAGACTCGTCTGCGCGCGGAACTACAATAGCTTCAAAACACTTCAAAATATTCTACGCCTGACCTACAGATATATGTAACATCAGCCGTAAAGGGTTTGAATGACAATTTTAGTCGTTGATACTCATCCTCATTGTTGTCCGTGCACAATAATCCAATAAATAATAAGCTACGTGGTGTAATACAGCTGAACTATACGATATCCGGTATTTTAATTGTGTCTTCGAAAATTCTAGGTGCCTTTCATTGGTGATAAACTTCGCTGCATGCTCTTTGTTCTGGGACAATAAGTTGGCGGACCCACATTCTGTTATCCAAGAACGACAGCCATCACAACCTATGCATATTCTTTCGAGGGATGACTCAGTCACACAAAGAAGCGGTGAAATTAGGACACTTGGTGGCAAGAAGTAAACTGTGAATTTGTAATGTATTTATTACCAGTGGAGGCTGTCAAAACGAGGTATTCTAACGAGAGAAGCACGGAGAGCCATTAAATTTATAGGAGATTAGAAGGCGGTTTTGACATTCAGAGGACTGTGCATCGTGATATATTCTTATAATAAAACCAACAAGATAAACTAATGTCTCAGATTTATTTTTAGAATAGAACCCTACATGTTTGGGACAGGTTTTATGTCCATCATCAGGAATCTAGTATTGTATACACAACAATAGCTATATGTTAGCAAACAGTCAGCATAACCTGTATGACATTGCTGTGTAAACAGTACTAGATTCCTGATGATGGACAGAAAACCTGTCCCAAACACGTAGAGTTCTATTCCAAAAACAAATTTGAGAAATTAGTGCACCTCGTTGGTTTTATTATAAGAATAGAAGGCGGTTGTGAGTCTGACAGTTAGGTTGCCTGTAAGCGAAAGGGACGTAGTACGAGATAGAAGTTTTGAAAGTCAACTTAGAGCTAGAACTTAGAACTTAACTGACGCGTGTGACAACATGAGGGGAAAGAGGGTAAACATGATATGTAAACAACTTTTCTAGAAAAACCGCCAAAAGAGAATGTGTTTTTTTAATTCTCTATTTACATACAGCAAAACAGAATGTCATAACCCAAGCAAGTTAGCTAGGATTAATCTATTAATATATTTATGTCAACAGCATCACTAGTTCTTCTCATGTACTCGCACTACTTCACTTCGCGACCAATTTCCTCTCCATGAAAAATCCTAAGATACGTATGACGTTCATTGGCCCGCGGAGTCTGTCCGAGCATTTTGGAGGGCAGATGAATACCTTAGCTTTGCGTAAAACAAAGACGACTCCTCTGTCGTCCAGCGCGTCAATCAATCTCTTTTCCAACTACGCTATCCCGATTTTTGGCATCAGCGTCTATTAACACATTTTTAGCTATTAGTGCGATATTCCTAGCCAGTTTAAAATTATGTCTCTTCTGATATCATGCATCATTTCCGTCGTTCCTTATAACCATTTTGCTTTCGGCTTCAGAAGAGAAGCAACAAGGGAAAGGATGTATCAGAGCGGAAGAAAATGTGTTTCGAACCGATAAGAATAAAGGTCCTTTCTCCAAATCCCATTTATTCCGACTTCCTTTCTTTCCGCTTCATTCCTGATTTGCTCAACTATTTAAATGCCACAGTAATGTAATCTACACAAAATGGAGCGAATAGTAACGCGCTCTCCAGATAGCGGGATAGACTAATTTCGGCAGTATATTAAATCTACGCATATAGATTAATCGTCATCATCTAGCTAACATGAATTTGGGCCACTTCTTGACCCGTTGCATTCTGACACGTCTACAAGTCTCCTTAACCGTCGCCCTTGGTTTCTTCTGCCTTTTAGTCTATAGATAATAGTAGTCTAACTAATCTATTATGGAGCATATTGTTTATGCGTTGCAAACAATTTATTCCGTATTCCTCTATATTTTCCAAAGCTGTGGGTTATATTTAGTTTTTTATGTTCTTGGGACCGTGCATCGCAATTCTATGTCAATAAACGTGAAACAAGATGCAACTATACGTAGCTTATATTATCTGTAAACTGATCTAGATGTTTCGGGTGGTTTCTCCACCCATCATCAGGAACACAAATAACTGTATCTACAGCATCTGGTACTAGTCAATTGTAATAGATAAAAATAATTATTCACCTAATATTTATATGTGATATGTAAGGAATTAAATTTGGTTGGCCCTGATGTTTAAACATGTTTGAATAATAGGTTAAACTTTTAGTTAAAATAGATTAGTTAATCATAACACATACGTAAGTTCAGGCGGAAAATGCAATATATATTACCAATTAAACATGCAAATATATACCCGTGGTTGCTACCTGTCGCTATCGTGGAGGAGATGAGACTGATTTGTGTGCGCTACGTGCGGTGTATCGATTGGTTTAGGAAAGGTTGCTGATGTACGACCGGTGTCAATTGCCAATTGAAACATAGGGTTATGTTCCTTACATACCACATATAAATGTTAGGTGAATAATTGTTTTTATCTATTACATTTGACTAGTACCAGATGCTGTAGATACAGTTATTTGTGCTCCTGATGATGGGTGGAGAAACTACCCGAAACATTTAGAGCAGTTTGCAGATAAAATAAACTAAGTATAGTTGCATCTTGTTGGGCATTTATTGACATATTATATTTAGTTCTTTTGCAATCTCTTTGTTTGTTTAGTTATCTCTGCAAGTGCATTCTGCTGTTTTTTTTTTATGTTTCATCTCTGCTGCTGCTTTTCTTCCTGTGTCTCTTCCTTTAACGGTCAAACTTTCACTGTCGTATAACAGATCTGAAAGGGCTGGTGTATGTCATAATTTTATTCTTGTTTTCTTGAACGTTTTTGTGGTCTAAACGTATTGTTAATAATGTCTTATATTCTAAAATAGTTATTCAATTTGTTGTCCATGTCCACATCTTTTTCATAAGATACAAAATTCCTTTAGTATTTAAAGAAATTTACTTTTTCTATAATTTTATTATCTACTACGATTTTACCTCTAACTGGCTCTCGTCCCTTAAATGTGATCAGTTTTGTTGTTTTCTGTGCAGAAATAATTATACCACGTGCCGTTATTATTTGTATTTGACTTATACGAAGTTTTCTGCATGTTATCTTTTGTGTTATATAATATAATTTGGTAATAGGCAAATAACAGCGGTAACAGTTGTTGTTTGGAAGTGGAATTCCTAGAATATCTTCTTTCTGTCATTTAATTATTTTATCTGAGCGTATATTAAACTTTGTAGACGAAAGAGGGCAACCTTCCCTTGTTCTTTATATATTATGTAAAGAGTTAACAGTATATATTAGTGAGGATCACATTGTACCAAATATGCATGAAAAAGAAAGTGTAACGTGGCGGTAACGCTGTAGATTTTAGGCCGGTTTTACTTATATACGTCATGCTAACCAAGTGCGACGAAATATTAGTGTAACACTAACGCTTTTCATTTATGCCCAGATTTCATTTTCGTATTTTTTTCTTTGCGAATGACACCCCGCTGTGACATATGTACAGCAAACAGGCAACACAGACCGTCAATCAAAACTGCATTTATATCAGTTGTTACATTTTCCGGCTGTTGTAAAAATAAAATTTCCTTCTAAGGCACTAGTTTTAAATCATATATCTTCATTATAATTAATTGCATGAGGATGCCCTGTCACAAAACCGAAACATGTAGCAAACAAGAAACTGATATGAATTTATTAATGACTGACCGCCTGTACCTCCTTCGTGTTGCACGCAACTATTTCTGAGCAAGCGCAAAGAAGTGCAAGTGCTGCAGTATCTCTCTAGACTTGTACACAGGTATCGTTTATGTTATTAGTCGTGGGCATGCCCGACGATATATTTCTGTAACAGTAACCCTCCAAGCTTGTTTCTATGTTTAATTTACATGTATGGTGTTGAACACGCACAAAGTAACGTTAGTGTCACGGTAAGGTCGGGGAATTTTATCTCGTGTTCCTTTACATATTTCGTACTGGGCATGCACTTCGAATTGGTAAACCAGCTGTAATGCTGAGGACTTTATCACGATTCTTTATGTGCTTTGGGCTGAGCAGACGCACGGAAATGTTAGTGTAACCGAAAGGATCGAAATTTCAAAAGTGTTTTCGCTTATGTGTTTTGTGCAGGGTGGGCGAACTTGTGACAAATTTAATATATATGTAAACCTCGATCTCAATAAAGTGTAGATTTTTTGTTTCTCTGAACCACCCAGTTTCGTAATTCCTCCTCCTTGTTAGAGTTTTCGAAGAAATCCACTGCGCATACATTTGCCATTGGACAAGTGTAAAAATTAGCTCAGTAACACAAAAGTCTAGTTTCGACATATTGATTGCTGTGTCATATGGTCGTGTTTTTACCGGTTGCAAAAAGAGTAACAGGAAACACAGATCGACAAACATGCAGTTGGAGATAAACAGATATTTGTTTTTGTGTTCCCATGCAGATTCCATTGCTTGCGGCCAAACAAGTTACCAGCATGATGGTAATTTTTGACGCTGGGGGAGTGTCTTTCTCTTTTTACACAGGAATTATGATTTACTAATATGAATATCAGTGATAATCCATGCAGTACGGCGCAGTGGATCGACGTTAGTTTACAGAGGACTTATTTCTATACACGATAAAATTTCTATAATAACTTTGACTGGGAATTTATGGCTGCTGACTTACAAACGTGAAGTCTTGTCAGTTATTATTTGTATTCAAACGACCAGAATACGTAGATAAAAAAGAAACAGCGATGGAAAATGAATGAGAAGATGGCATAACACAAAAAGGAAGTAGAAATTGAGAAGAATAAATAAAATGAAAAAGAAGGCATAAAATAATAGAAAATAAATAAAAAATGCAAAAAAGAATTCCATATGTGTCTAACGAAAATCTGGATCAGAATTTACTAAAATATATCATCGATCAATCTTCATGCTTCTGGTTGTTTATTTTTAGCAGATTTCAGTAATCTTCACGTCAGTTAATAAAATAAATTATATGTGTACTCCGTCTGACACAGCTACATAATATTTTATTGTTATTCTAATATTGGCTACTTGTTTCGGCCTCAATGGTCATAATGAGGTTAATATTTTAAAAAAAACTTAAAATGCTGCTTTATAGAATACATAAACTTAAAATTTTATGGGAGAATTTCAAATAAGTGCATAGCGGCTGAAGTCAACAATCTAAACTATTTTATTAATTTTATTATTGTGACAATAAAAGGTACATCTATTTTAAATATACAAGCAACCTTCATAACATAGCTCAAACACATTGTACTGAATATTTCGACACTATTAATAATATTAATAATTTTTAAGTTTTTAAGGTTGCCATTCAACGGAAGAGTTTGGTAATATATTCATAATACTCATATCGTACAATTTCAACACAACTTATTACACACAGCACATCCAAAAGCTGACAATAATTATAAAGACTATTAATTAATGTAAATGCGATCCCATAAATATTGATGTTTTTGAACTATATAAAGGGGCATTTCAAGTTTTTTTTTGTAAATAGTGTCCTGATGATGACCATTGCGCCCGAAAATAGTATAGCATTAGTAGAACAACAATAAAATATTTTATAGTCGAATAAAGATAGACCAACTTGATGTCACTTGCTTTATTATTTCATTATTTAATGCTTAACATGTTTCGGATGTTAACACATCCATCCTCAGGAGCTTGCGACTTATTTGTTGAGTTATTTCATGGGTTGTATTGCTCTGATTCGATGTGTGTTGGTGTTACGTTGTAGTTTGGCTGGGGTGGTGTGGTATCCGGTTTCAAGCTGAAGCCTGAATCCGACATTGCAATATTCGAAACATGCTAAGCATTAAATAATGAAATAATAAAGCAAGTGACATCAAGTAGGTCTATCTTTATTCAACTATCAAGATTATGCACGCTCCAATAAATATAAAATATTTTATATATGTGTCAGATGGAGTAAATATATAACTCATTTTATTAATGTACTTTAAACAGAACGGGGTGTGCTGTACCAAGATTCACACCAGTTTTTATTTTGATCATTGATCCCTTTTAAGTCTTAAGAAGAGCTTTGTGTTCTCGAGGTACCATAACGTAGAGAAAATTGAAATTTAGTTTGTTGCGTCTGGTGTTGTCATATTTCCTTCACAGTTTTTATTTGTTTTCAAATCTTATGCTAGCTGAATACTCAGAGAATTAATTTGTCATTAACTGATACTTTTAATAATATCAAGTTTTGTCAAATGTTAACGAGTAACAATATTTTGTATATATATATATATATATATATACAAACATATTATATCGGAAAATATATTTCCACTAAGAAAGAGACTCATTCGTGTATACATTGCAGTTTAATTTGGCTGTACCTAGGATATGAAGGGTGATATTTCAATTCTGCCAAGAAACTCCTGCTTTTTTATCCAAGATATCAACATATCCTGTATCAGTTCTCTTTTTATATGGAACCGTTAGAAAGAAGAATTTAATATAGTTATTCTGGACGATAATTATTCTGGAACAAACCACAGTCACTAACATTTTCCAAAATCTTTCTCAAATAAATCAGGCTACCAGATACACGTATGAATAATTTTAAACTCAATAAATTCTTCCTTGAAAGTCTTTTCGGGGACATCATGTCATAGAAACTGAAACTATATGAACAGTCATTTGTTAGACTGTCATCAAATATATGTTCATCTGTAAGTAAACCAATGAATTACATTGTTGCAGCTGGAAATGCTATTCTGAACCGTTTAAAACCTGAATAGACACCTCGTCTTCCTCGGTGAGAATCTGAGGACTTTAAATGTAGTTGTGACTTGTTTTAACGCATTATTTGACACTTTATCTGCACATAAGAAACGAAGTGCGACAAACATCAACCAGAACCCGCGGTGGCAGTTCGGGTCTTCGATGAGGATAAGAACCTAATAAAATTCTAGACTTGTTTGATACGAAAGCAATTAGCCAAATTTAACTCAGAAGAATTATACTTCTATACAGATATGTATGTAATAATATGTCTATTACTTGACATTTACTTAGAGGTTTGAACAGTTTCAAAAACATAAAGATTAACTTAAATTTATCTCTCTATAGCTACACATCTAAAAGTAAGACCCTACGGCCGAGATCTCGTCCCTACATGAAATATTCGTAAATGTCACTTCTGGAAAGCATTTTTACAACATATAAAAATATTGTAAAAGCCATTAATGATTGGATTGTTTAAATTTGAAATTTTTATTAGAAAAAAATTAAAATTACAATTAAAACTTCTCGTCAAATTTCGTCTAAAATGGATTTAAATTTACACAATCCAATCATAAATGGCTTTTACAACGTTTTTATATACCGCAAAAATGTTTTTCAGACGTGACGTTTACGAACATCTCATGTAAGGGCGAGATAACGGCTGTTAAGTTTTTACTTTTACATATATGGTTACAGCTATATAATTTTTATTATTCACATTTCTGAAATTTACGACCTGTTGGTGGCTACCTTATACAGCCGAAACATACAGCCATTTTCTTTTGTTATAATAAAGAGTTTTGTACTGACGGATTGTTTCCTCAATGTGACGTAGTAGTGAATATCTGACATAATTCAGTATTCTTAAAAGAATTCAGTCAAACTAGCGAAGTCGAAGAGTCCAACCACGTGTTAATTTTAACCAGTACTTAGCGCAAATGGGGACGAAGGAAAGTTTAGTGCTACCACTTGATGGTTGTTTGACTGTGCACTTCCTCATGAAATAACTTGAAATGCTAACTTGATGCAAAAAGGTAATTTTATTAATGTATTCTTAGCTCGACATGTTTCGGGTACATATGTCCATCATCAGGAGCATTGAATGTTGAGTTGCAGCATATGGTTTTCTGCACCGAGTTTTTGGGTGGGTGGTGGTCTTGAGAGCCGCTGCATAGGTCGTGTGTACGGTGCGGATGTTGCCGTGCGACTACGGCAACATCCATACCGCACGCAGGACCTATGCAGCGGCTCTCAAGACCACCACCCACTCAAAAACTCGGTGCAGAAAACCATATGCTGCAACTCAACATTCAATGCTCCTGATGATGGACGTATGTACCCGAAACATGTCGAGCTAAGAATACATTAATAAAATTACCTTTTTACAACATGTTGGCATTTCAAGTTGTTTCATTTTGTACTACCAGTTTAGCTCAGCGAACTAAACTCATATTTTGACGTAGTGCTGTATTTTCAGGCTGCTTACGGAAACCGAGCGAGTTTCAAATGCAAGTATACAGTTACGTGCTACAGAAGGATGAATGTCATCACAGACTCAAGGAAAAGGCTATTAATAATAAGATACGTAATTCAATATACATCCCTCACGTAGGCCTACCAAACTTCTGAGGTAAACAGTTTCCTTCAAAACATTTAAATTCATAAAAATGACTTAAGCTACATTGACCTAACAATTTTTTATTTCAGACTGTACGTAAATGGTATATTATTCTTTATTTTCAAACAATCTAATATAATTGAGCCATTACAGCCTTTACGAAAAGGGTTTTTGGTAGCAGAAAGTACAATTCAGAGTGACTCGGTGTTCTTAATTTTGTTCTGTTTGATATATGTCAGAATAACATCATGAATGTTAATTATTATTTATCTGTCGGTACAATGGCAAAGGGAGTAGAATAGGTTGCCTGACTCTGTAATGATCAAATGTTGTACAACAATGCCCAACCTAACAACGTACATGAATGTCCCTCTATGTTTGCTCGACCATTGTATTAATTAAACAATACGTCTAAAATGGTGTCAGAATAAATAGGTGCAGGTATTTAGTCAATAACACAACAAATACTTCTAATGATGATTTTTAGAGGATGATAACAACTACATGTTTCTACTTATTCCATCCATCATCCATCCGAAAGAGTATTAGTGTTTATAAGATATATGCGGTTATGTGACGATGTTGAGATCTCATGATCTGTGGTTTTGATTATTACTACTACTACGAGACGTGGCTGGGGGGTTCTGTAATATGGGTATTGTACTGACTTGGGGGGCAATGCTCGCGTAGGTGTCTATTTTCCGTTGCAGCTGTCCTATGTGGGATTCCAGCTTATTGTCTATCCATTATCGATGTCTATCGTCGATGAGCGTTAGCTTATGGGTTGTGTGTGCTAATTTCAGAATTATGGCGTCAGAAGTCCAAGCTCACCAACGCTATTATTTTGAAGATATTTCGAAAATTTAAATTGTTCCGTAAAAGGCGTACAAACGTTATACCTACCTGTTCTTAATCAGTTAAGTCTACACTCTATACTAAAACAGCTACCGCCTCGTGGGTCCTTTACAAACGCCGTTAATGCAACTGTTAACTTATTAAAGACTTTTCATCCCACCATTCTCGCTGGTAAAGTGTGTATGAATTTTAAATTTTGGCTATGGGTTGCAACACCGCCCTTCCTGTATCTACAGATTACCTCAAAACAGCACGAGAGAAAGTGGAAGCTCTGATGGCGAATCGCATCACACGTAACATCAGATGACCAGAATAATTGGAAAAAGAACAAATACCTTTAATTTAAGACAATAAAAAATGTAAATAAAGAAATACAGTTTTTCGTATTAATGAAAACAAACAAACATGTACGAATACATTCATGAGTAAACATACCCCAACCCACAAAACAAGGAAATTCAATCGGAATGACTTTACATGTATCAAAACAAATACATAAATCCTCACAGATATCAAGATTAAGAAGCATAGGAAATAGCGATGAGACACGCACATCGTGATCAAGACGCCAGTACACAAGGCTACCCGAGCCAACTACAATTTAGAAACCCATACCGAAACCACGCCGATCCCGTTGGCTGTGCGGTTTAAGGCGTGGGTCTGCGGCCGTTTGCTTGCTGGCTAGGCAACTTCGAATCCCGCCGGGGTGATGTCTGACTCTCGTGAGGGTTGTGTGTTGTCAGGTAGAGGTTTTTGCGAAGGTCTGGTCATTCGTCCGCATGTTACTATCAAGTGTGGTGTGTCTAATTGAGTGTGATCGTGAAGCCTCGGTAATGAGTAAACCCTGGCCAGCTAGGGGCTGCCGCGCCATGGAGGAAAAAGAATCCCGAAACCAAACTTAGAAGAGCAAGTTCACAGGTCAGCTTTTGGGCACAGAGTGACACTAAATTACAAGGAAAGGCTAGAGAAAGGAGGGTGAATTACGAGTGGAAGGCATTTAGCAGAAAGCACGGAAGAGAACGCCGTACGTAGAATTATCTCGTTGACTTTGTGCCTCACACAGCACAGTGTTTTACAGACGTCCACTTTAAGTGCGTCCATATATTACATGCAAGCCATATTTAAAGTCAACACCTAGAAGTCTGATGACACAGATAGGCTAAGTTGTGTGATTAAATTCGACAAATTTAACCTAGAGGGAACCGTTGTACATTTGATGTTTTTCACAGAAATTAAACAAATAAAATTTAAATAATTATACCAGGTCTAGGAGATATGTGGGATTTATACATGAAGCTCTGGGTTTCGTGAGATCCTCTGTGGTCTGCTATCTTAAAGTTGTAGTTACTCAAATCAGTAAAACGCAACTGAGTAAAACGCCTTTTAATCAGTTCGTTCTGCTGTTCTGTTCCTCTCTCGGCGAAGTAAAAGTCAAAGAAGAACAGCTGTCGTCATATCATCAAGTACATAAGAAATGTCGTTAGATCTTTCCATTTAAAACAAAAACGGAAGCTGCACCATAAATCAGAGTAAATTTTGCCCTCGCGGATTTTGGAGCGTCGCGGAGCTTCTGGTAAAGGGCAGTACTCAAATTACGATGCTTGAGAGATAACCAAATGCCCTTCCGCCATTTCTGCAGTTTAAAGTAGATTACGACAAATACGAAGGAGCTCAACAGCAGTGGATATGCGTATTGCAGCAAGTATACACACTTTAGCGGATCACGGTAGCCGCGTGTTCTAACGCATGAATCTGCGACCGCTCGCTTGTTGGGATTGCTAGTTCGAAACAGCCAGGGGCATGGATTGTTATCTGTTGTGATTGTTGTGTGTTGTCAGGTACAGGAATCTGCGTCAGGCTGATCACTAGTCCAGAGGAGTCTACAGACTGTGATGTGTGTGTGATCGTGAAGCCTCGAAACTGAAATGGTTCTGACCCACTAGCAGCTGTTGCGTCACCAAAAAATAATAGACCCACGCGCACTCTAAAAGCACTTTCCTTGCGTTTTTAGATCCCTGATGAGTTTGGACGCTTTGACGATTTATACAGAATGTCGTTACTACTATAAGGTAAAGCGACCGATAAAGTGCAGTCCGTACAGGATTACAGAGCTACAGAGATCCACTCGCCTTCTCTACACAACACTCTCTTGTAACAGACTCTTTATAATGCAAATCTTTATGTCAATATAAACGATTGTATTACTTTGTACTGGCCTATAATCTAACATTTAATCAAAATCCTTCAAGTACTTCTTGAGCTGAAACTGAAATATTCGTTCAGATTAGGCACGTCATGCAAAGAAAATATACCACGTTAGGTATGTCAACTGAAAGGTAAAGTTAATCCTGTACAGGCCCTGAGAGCTCCGAGAAGTTGAGGCTCTCAGATTTGAAGACATTCGGTACATAAAAGTGGTAAGGTTGTCAGCCCTAAACACCGGCCACCTTTACCCCCTCCAGAAAATATTCCAGGTACTTATTTCTGTTAGAGGCTCTGTCGACGTCAGGGCCAAAATGCGATCGGAAGGATTATATCAATGAAAAATTCCAATGACACAATGGGAAATCGAACCCGCGACCTTAAGGCTTGTAGCGCAGTACCTTGACCAATTGCGCCACCGCGTGCCCCTGTAGATAACTAAATAATAGCTATAATATTCGTGTCCTTTTATCTTGTCAAATATTTATCTATAAAAAATTTTAAAATACTGCTGAATATTGTGCCATAAGAGCTAAAGATGCACTGTTGTCACAAGAAATACCCTAAAACGTATTTGACGTATAGAATTTTCCTGTACCTACTCCAATATAATGTTGAAAGCAAATGAGATTCCCGCTTTCACAGGAGAGACAACGGTGGTAATCTTGTTGTGCAGTAGCACACGATAATAATTAGGTTCTTGAGAATAAAAATTTTCTCAGAATATATTTTATTAAGACGAATATTTTTATGTACTGTAGGTTTCAAATTAAGTGTGCTATATTAGGCGAAATGGCACATAAATGTGATGGTGAGAGGAATTTGTGGCCCATCTTAAACCAAAGCATCATATGTAAATGGGAAAGTCACAGGAAAATTTGCAGCAGTTGAAGAAAGAAAAACACTCTCTTGTTATAACTGAAAAAAAAACAACTAAATGCCACTTCTTATTTTATTGTACTTCTTATAGGTTCAGCATGTTTCGAACATTACTATGCACATCATCACGAGCTCGCGACTATGATGTTCATTACCACATTAGTCTTATCGTTCTTGGTTTGCTGTGTGTTGAGTGTTGGGTGCGAGTAGGCTGGTGTAGTGTACTCCAGGCTACCCGCACCTAGCCCCCAACACACAGCAAACCAAGAACGATACGACCAATGTGATAATCAACAGCATAGTCGCGAGCTCGTGATGATGGGCATAGTAATGTTCGAAACATGTTTAGCCCATAAGAAGTAAAATGAAATAACAAGTGGTATCTAGTTGGTTTTTTATTCATCAGTTATCACAATGATGCAAACACCAGAAACACTCCTTTCTTAAGAACACTGCAAAATGACGTTTTGAACAAGTAGATATGAAGAACTGGAGGGAAAACTCCAGTTACAATTGAATTTCTGTGACTGCAGAAATGATAATGTTTTGAGACAGAAATGGGCCTTTCGCCACGACATCACTGATTTTGCCGGACAACTTTTTGTTTGCTAGACACTTATAACGAAGCACGGGCAGTGAAACGTAGGACAATTGTGAAGTGTTACAAAGAACGCGAGGTCAGTAATGACCTTGATGACACTGAAGAAGACGTGTTGTAAAAACTTCGGACAGTAACATTATGAATGGTCAGTGTAACAACAGTGAAGATTCTAAGGAAGGCTATGACCACAGTAACATTATGAATGGTCAGTGTAACAACAGTGAAGATTCTAAGGAAGGCTATGACCAACAATTGCATACGGCACTGAAGTTGTATTATATTTGTACGGGCTTTGAAAGGATATGAAATATTTCTTTATAAATGTGCCTTCTAAAATCTTGTTGCAGCTTATGATCCCGAAAACAAGGTAAATCACAAATTTTTTGATATTAAGTAATTAAATATTTTATAAATTTCGATTTATTTTCATGTAAAGAAAATTATATATAATCCGTAAATAACTTCAGGGAGCTGAGTCTTATTTCGTCGTTCGTTCGTCCGTGTAATAAATCCCTGTGCTGTGAAACCAGAAGGTTCATCGCCTTATTCGCGTTCATCGCCTTATTCGCAAACGCTTGAGCCTTATTCAATCCCGCACTCAAATAAAAGCACTTTTTAAAATTTTAATTTTGATACGACATTCCAGTCTGCCCCAAACTCCGCAAATGGTCTCTTCTTTCAACTTTACCAATAAAATTTAACTTGGTTTGTTACATTTTGAACGAAGTCATCCCGTTGTGTATTGATTCTACATATTCACTTTATTAATATATATTCCAGTCAACACAACTATATAATAAAAGTATAAGTTAAAGCGACATGTTTCGACTTAAAAAGTCATCGTCAGGCTTAGCTAAGGACCATTGTAAATAAGTTCATGGTTCTTAGCTTAGCCTGACGATGACTTTTTAAGTCGAAACATGTCGCTTTAACTTACGCTTTTATTATATAGTTGTGTTGACTGGAATATATATTAATAAAATGAATATATGGGCTGTTACATTCTCAATGCGTGCTAGAAGTAGAAATAACATCTTTAAATAAACTGCGGACCAATAAATCATTAATCCGTCATGTTACCCCGTAGGCAGAGAAGCAATGCATAACTATGACGTATACCGACAACACCCATTCTAACAAAACCGCATCCCTTTCCCCTCCCTTTCTCCCTCGACCCTCCTTAAACATCGCAGCTCTGTAAACAGAACGAAGACAGAGATGGCTACAGCTGACGTCAGCGGGAGTTAAGTGAACTTTGTTGCTACCAATCTTGAAAATGAAGTTGGCAGGACAATGTTCTGTTTTTTATTGTTTTGTTTGGTATTAAGGTATGGCGCACATATTTTTACTTATTTTCGACCCACGCATTTGTTCTGAGATTTGTGCAGGTATATGTGATTGGTATTCAGGGATTACGGAGATGCTCACTTGGAGAGATTTGAAATTTCACGAAATACAAGGAAGAACGACACAGAAAACTACGTGAGGTCACAATTCCGGTGTCGGAGTTACGTTTCCTATATCCTTAAGGGAGCAGCAACTCTGATGCCTTGGTGGGAAGTCTTGCGTTTTAAGAATCACGCACTCGTGAATGATTGAAGGGTGATGCGTTTTTCTGAGATGGTGTAACATTTGACTGAGAGGTACAGCATGACCTTGGTTTGTTAAAAACCATGCTCGTGATTGTTACATGATCACATATGCATTATCCCTGATCCGTGTCTCGCCCTGATTGCCTTCCAGTAGAATCTTTAGCAAGAATGCATCGTGTTCTGTGCCAGTTACGTAGTATATTTAATATTGTTAGGACAAATCACGGAACTGTGGTGTTTATGAGTCGAAACAAAGCCAGCTTACTGATGAACTTAGCAAATGAACCACATTTCCCACCAATATGGCTTTGTCTTCTTCTTCTACTCAGTTCACAAGCCTGGAATCTAAATAGGCCTGTCAAAAATTCTTCGGTTACACACACACACACACACACAAACACACACACACACACACAAAACACACACACGCACACAACACACACAAACACACACACACACAAACACACACACACACCACACACACAAACACAAACACACACACAAACTGCAATGAAAATTACGCCGTGATTGACAGACAAGAGACGTAACTATTAAAAATTACCATCCTGAATCGCGCAAACAAGCCATCGGTATGTGAAGCCCAGACGTAAAGAACAAAGTTGCTGTTAAGTTGCCCTCTTTAAACTAACATATTCGAAGTGATTAAGAAGATGTGACGTCTGTTATGTCCGTACATTGAATTTGCGTAACAATGTGCTGTTCAGTGTACCGTCATCAGGACATATGACTAAGGATGTGCTTTGATGACTTTAAGGTTGGACATCCACCTTGTGCTTTCAAATTAATGGCTACGTGAGAAATAATCGACACAACTAAGTTTTAAAATGTTTAACAAAGCCACGTGTTTCGACTTTTTTAAAGGGCGTTCATCCATGGATTTCGAGTGTAGAATTGAGATCTAAATTTCCAACAAATCACAGGTTTTATGTACCTCCCTTTCATTGCCTATATTAGTTATGTTTAGCCTGATGATGACTGTACAAAACAGTGCGAAACATGTCGCTTTATTAAATATTTTAAAAAATTAGTTTTGCCAAACATTTCTTATGTAACCATTAATGGGCTCTAAAGACTGACGCAACAGTAAAAGGTAAAGCAATCTCTAAATAGACCTGGACAGGCTCTGAGGGTTCCAGAAGGTTGAGGTTCCCAGATTTAGAGACAATTGGCACACGAAAGTGACAAGGATGCCGGTCGTACTCACCGGCTGTTTTTACTCCACAGTAAATATTCCTGGTATTCATTTCTGTTCGAGACTGCGTCTAACCCAAGGTCACAGTGTGGCCGGAAGGATTATGTCAAAGACAAATCCAATGACACAATCGGGAATCGAACCCGCGACCTTCAGGCTTGTAGCGCAATGCGACAACAAACTGCGCCACACAGTGTCCGTGATTGACGCATTAGTATCCTCTAAAAATTCGAGAAATATTTGTCTAACTGCGCAGTATGACTTGAGAGTAGGAGTGCCGTTTATTCCCCCTTAGTTTCTTCTAATTCGTCTTATCTTCTTTCCTTCACGTAGACCTATACAGGTGGTATTCACTCAGAGTAAATTCAATGAAGAAGAACTTACCGCACAAGTCACATACAGCAGCGGGCTTAAAGCAACACTACTTTTCGAAGAGTGAGGGACTTTAATTGACAAATCCCCTCCACTCTGAAATGAAACCACTTCGCGT